>Ga0334888_1000168_pt1 | contig 109229 bp, 66 predicted proteins | sample GraSluR1_MG_FD_207227 | JGI IMG/M metagenome (GOLD analysis project Ga0334888, IMG submission 207227) | Sludge microbial communities from methane-producing bioreactor in Wageningen University, Netherlands - Granular Sludge_3_08-R1 | ecosystem: Engineered > Bioreactor > Anaerobic > Unclassified ... | reverse complement strand
TTTCAACGCCGTTCCGTTTGAATTAGTACTGGATTTGAAGACGGTCAATCAGTTGGATAAGTTTCGCTACCTGCCCCGCACTGTGGGGATGAACGGGCTGGTGTACCGCGGCAGTGTATCGTATAGCAAGGATAAAGTAAACTGGACCGAAGCCGGCGATTTCCAGTGGGAGCGCGACCATAACGCCAAAGAATTCACCTTTACCGGAAAACCGACAGCACGTTATATTCGTATGAAGGTTGAAAGGGCAGTGGGAGGATTCGGATCGGGACGTGAACTGTATGTGTTTAAAGTGCCCGGAACCGAAAGCTATTTGCCGGGTGATATCAACAATGATAAACGGGTGGACCGGAACGACCTTGTATCGTATATGAATTACACCGGTTTGCGCCGTGGCGATGCCGATTTCGAATACGTGAGCCGCGGCGATCTGAATGCAAACGGATTAATCGACGCTTACGATATTTCGGCAGTGGCCATTCAATTGAATGGCGGTGCGGGCCGGCAGCAAGCGGATAGCTTGGCGGGAGACCTGCAATTAAAACCGGATAAGCGGTCGTACGCGGCCGGCGAAGAAGTGCGCATTACCGTAACCGGAAAGAATCTGAGAGCCGTCAATGCCCTGAGTTTTGCCCTTGCTTACAATGCGCAGGATTACGAGTACGTGGGCATAGAAACGAAAGCCCTGAGCGGAATGGAAAATCTTACGTACGATCGCTTGCACAGCAACGGACAGAAATCTTTGTATCCCACTTTTGTAAATATCGGCGAGCAAGAAGCTGTGACCGGTTCGGCCGATTTAGTTGTGATCCGGTTGAAAGCCCGCAGGGCGGTGAGTTATCAGTTGCAAGCTACCGACAGGATATTGGTGGATAAAGATATGAATATACGCTTTGCCGAATCCGCTACGAACTAGGTTTTACCGAAGTACGACTAACATAAAGCCTCCCGTTGGGTCAACTTTTTACGGTTGATTTCACGGGTAGGTTCTCCAGTGTGCGCTACAGTGAAACCTTGATGAGCTGACCGACTTTTGGCGGTTGCAAAAGGAGATATTATCTTTGCACCGGGTAATGCGGGAACCGTGCCGGAAAGTTGTCGGGACGCTGCTCAGAATCATTTTTCAAGAAAGGAAGAAACATGGAAGGCCTGGTTTTAAGATTCAATTCATTATCTAACCTGGAAAAATGGGTTGAAGAACTGTTTGTAACAAACGGAATCGACGGAGAGATGGCGGTATATTTACGTTTGCTCATCTTTTTGTTTGTTTTACTGATTATATCCAGTATTGCTTTTCTGGTGACCAAACATATTATCCTTAACTTTATCTACCGGTTTGTGCGTAGCACCAAAATAAAGTGGGACGATATGTTGGTGGATAACAAGGTTTTTGGTAATCTGGCTCATACTATTCCGGCGGTAATAGTAAGTTTGCTGGCCCCCACCATATTCAGAGATTTTGAATCGGTATTGCCTTTTATCACCAAGGTGACGAATTCGTATCTTATTATTGTAGGTACAGCCATTCTGATCTCTTTTTTAAAGATTGTCGAAATAGCGCTGGCATCGCAACCCTCATTTAAGGACAAGCCGATGGCCAGTTATTTTCAGCTGGTACGTATTATTTTGTACCTGGGTACCGGGGTCTTGATCTTGTCGATTCTGTTGGGTAAATCCCCGATTTATTTTCTCAGTGCTTTTGGCGCTATGACCGCTGTCTTACTGCTGGTATTTAAAGATACCATTCTGGGGTTGGTGGCCAGTGTGCAAATATCATCCAACGATATGGTACGGGTAGGCGACTGGGTCGAAATGCCGAAATTCAATGCCGATGGCGATGTAATTGCCATCAACCTGAACACAGTGAAGGTTCAAAACTGGGATAAAACCTATACCACCATTCCCACCTATTATTTTATCACCGATAGTTTTAAGAACTGGAGGGGGATGGTCGAAAGTGGCGGGCGGCGCATCAAGCGATCGATCTATATCAATTCGCAGACCATTCGCTTTGTGGATCCCGAAACCCGTGCATCGTATAAAAAGTTTAACCTCATATCGGATTATATTTCACGCCGGCAGAAAGAAATCGAGGAATTTAACAGCGAAAATCAGATTGATACGTCCGTGCTGATTAACGGGCGTCGTATGACCAATATCGGGGTGTTTCGCAAGTACGTCGAGTCGTACCTGAAAAGTCATCCGCGTATCAAGCAGGATATGACCATCATGGTGAGGCAGCTGGCTATTGAAGACAGGGGAGTGCCGCTGGAGATTTACTGTTTTACGAATACCACAGCCTGGGTGGAATACGAATCGATACAGGCCGATATTTTCGATCATGTGTTATCGGCGGCCGGTTTTTTCGGATTGGAGATTTTCCAGCAGCCCACCGGAAAAGATATTCAAAAAGCGGTAGAGCATTTCGCGCAATTGAGCAGGTTAGAATAAAATAATCACAGCCATGTTAACCAAAATCGTCGAGTTCAGTGTCAGAAATAAGTTAATTGTAATTCTTTTTACATTAACCGTAGTAGGTTTTGGTATTTATGCCGTACTCCAGATACCAGTAGGTGCGGTTCCAGATATTACCAACAATCAGGTTCAGGTAATAACGACTTCAGCTAATTTGTCGACACAGGAAATCGAACAGTATATCACGGCTCCTGTTGAGATGGAACTGGCTAATTTGCCCGGTGTTGAGGAAATCCGTTCGGTCTCCAAATTCGGTATTTCGCTGGTTACCATAGTTTTTAACGAAGAGATGGGGACTTATCTTCCCCGTCAGTTGATTGCAGAGAAGCTGAAAAGTGCGACTTCGAAAATTCCCGAAGGATTCGGCGAGCCCGAAATGGGTCCTATTACAACGGGGCTAGGTGAAATTTACCAGTACACATTGGATGTGGACGAAGGCTACGAAACGAAATTTACAGCCATGGATTTGCGTACGATTCAGGATTGGGTTGTAAAACGGAGGTTGTCGGGGATTCATGGTGTGGTTGAGATCAATAGCTGGGGAGGATATTTGAAACAGTACGAGGTTGCTATTCAACCCGAACGATTAGTTGCATCGGGTGTAAGTTTGATGGACGTATTCGATGCACTTCAAGCCAACAACAATATTTCAGGCGGTTCCTATATTGAGAAGACCAATCAGAGTTATTTTATCAGAGGCGACGGGCAGGTAAAGTCGGTGGAGGATATTAGGAATATTGTCGTTAAAAAGGTTGGAGGTGTTCCGGTGTATGTGCGGAATATCGCAACGGTTAAATTAGGTCATGCCAATCGGTACGGGGCTATCACAGCGAATGGAAAAGGGGAGACTATTCTCGGTCAGGTCATGATGCTTAAAGACGCCGATTCGAAAGCTGTAATTCACCAGGTCAAAGAGCGTGTGGAAGAAATCAAAGAAAATTTACCTGAGGGTATTTCCATTCATCCCATTGTCGATCGTAGCGAGTTGGTTGCAAAAACAACCTTTACAGTAGTCGAAAACCTGGTGTTGGGAGCCATTATTGTGATGCTGACGGTTATTCTGTTATTGGGGAATATCCGATCGGCGCTGGTGATCACTTCAATGATTCCATTGGCTTTGCTTTTTACCATCGCTATGATGTATATTTTTGGGGTCGATGCTAATCTGATGAGCCTTGGAGCACTTGACTTCGGGATTATTATCGACGGTGCGGTAATCATCGTCGAATTTATAGTGCTGAGAATGACCGCCAGCAAGAAATCGATTGTCGAAGGTTCTTCGGATGAACGCAGGGCGTTGATGGATGCTATTTCGGTGGATGGGGCATCGAAGATGATGCAATCCGCTATTTTCGGACAGATTATTATTTTAATCGTCTTTATTCCAGTGCTTTCGCTTACCGGGGTTGAAGGGAAGATGTTCCGGCCTATGGCTTTATCGTTTAGTTTTGCGATTGTGGGAGCCATGATTATGGGTTTGACCTGGTTGCCGGTAGCCTCTTCCTTGTTTTTAAAGCCCGGTTTAAGTGTCAAATCGACTTTGTCCGACAAATTAATGCATAATATTGACCGGCTGTATCGTCCCTCTATCGAATGGGCTTGTCGTCATAAACGCATAGTGCTCGGAGCGGCCATGCTTTCGCTTGTAATTACCGGAATTGTATTTGCCAGGATGGGGGGCGAATTTGTACCTACGCTCGACGAGGGCGATTTTGTAATTCAGCCGGTGTTGAAAACGGGTACATCCCTCACCAAAACGATCGAATATACTACCCGGATGGAAAAGATTCTGATCGAGAAGTTTCCGGAGGTCGATAAGATTGTGAGCCGGATAGGAGCGGCAGAAGTGCCAACCGATCCCATGTCGATGGAAGAAATCGATATGATTATCAAGTTAAAGCCTCGTTCGACCTGGACGAGTGCCCTCACCAAAGAAGAATTGGCCGATCGGTTCAAAGAGGCCCTGATGGTGATACCGGGTATCGACTATGAATTTACACAGCCCATTGAGATGCGGTTCAATGAATTGATTACCGGTGTACGATCGGATATCGCCATTAAAATTTTTGGCGACGATTTACATTACATTGATCAAAAGGCTTTGGAAATCAAAAATCTGATTTCCGGCGTTCAGGGAGCAAGCGATATTATTCTAGAAAAAACCGCTGGCTTGCCGCAAATCAAAGTTAGCTACAACCGGATGAAGATAGCTCATTACGGAGTAGATATTGAAACGTTGAATGGTTATTTGGCTGCGGCTTTCGGGGGGAAGTCGTCGGGGGTGATTTTTGAGGGGGAGAAGCGGTTTGACATGGTCGTACGACTCGACGAAGCCAACCGTAGGGATCTTAGCGATGTGCAGTCGCTGAAAATACCTCTGGAGGGTGGAGCTCAACTCCCTTTGTCGGAATTTGCCGAGATTACCTACACCGAAGGACCAGCCAAGATTTCACGGGAAAACACGCAACGGAGAGTTGTGGTTAGTGTAAACGTGAGAAATCGCGATTTGCAATCGGTTGTAGAGGATATCCGATTATTGATTGATGATCAGGTGAGTCTTCGGCCGGGAACGTATATTGAATATGGAGGACAATTCGAAAACCTGCAGAACGCTACGAACCGGCTTATGATAGCGGTTCCTGTAGCCCTGTTGCTGATTTTTATATTTTTACATTTTGCATTCAAGTCGTTGAAAGATGCGATTATGATTTTTACAGCGATTCCACTTGCAACGGTAGGAGGGGTGTTTTTCCTTTGGATAAGGGATATGCCCTTCAGTGTTTCGGCCGGGGTGGGATTTATTGCTTTATTTGGTATTGCTGTGTTGAATGGAATTGTATTGATTGAACATCTGAAAGAATTGCAACACGAAGGCCGGTTAACCATGCATGAATTAATTATCCGGGGTACTCGCGATAGGCTACGACCGGTACTGCTGACTGCGAGCGCTGCAGCCATGGGATTTTTGCCGATGGCGATTTCAACCGGAGCCGGTGCCGAGGTGCAACGTCCGCTGGCCACTGTTGTGATCGGAGGTTTGTTTACTTCGACATTGCTGACCTTGATCGCGTTACCCTTATTGTTTGAATTGTTTTACTCGGTAAAGCGCATTCAAATCTTCCCTTTTAAAGTAATCCGTTTTATAGCCCCGGTCGTTTTCCTATTCGGTTTGCCGTTGCCGGGTTGGGGTACCCAACCCGTGGAATTGACATTGGAACAGGCAATCGGCAAAGCAATGAGGCATAACCGTTTGCTTCAGGCGCGCGAACTACAGGCCGAATCTCAAAAGGAATTAATTCGAAGTTCGTATGAAATTGATAAAACCACTATCGCCTATGGCACTGACGAAAACAATATTGCCGAAAACCACTATCCGCTGAAAGTGTGGAGTGTGAGTCAGGAGTTCAGGTTCCCAACGTATTATAAGGCAAACCGTACAGTGAAACAGCTGGAATATGAAATTGCGTATGCTGAATATTTACAGCAGCAGGAAAGCTTGATCGGTGAAGTGTCGTCGACCTATCTTGCGTTGCAGTTTTACAGCGAAAAGGAAGCAATTTTACAAACCATCGATAGTTTATACCGTAAAGTGGTGGAGAAATTACAGCTTCAACAGCAATCGGGCTTCATCCGCCGTCTCGATTTGTTGAATGCCAGAGCTAAACTTCAACAGCTGGTTCAACAGCGCAACGATCTGCAGTTACAGCAAAGGATCGTACAGGTACAGCTTCATTTGCTCATGGGTTGCGACAGTGCGTTTACAATCAGGGATGAAATCCGGCTTTTTCCCTTGTTGTCGCGTGGGTTGGAAACCTTACCTGCTATAAGGAAGCTTCAGAAATCGGCCGATCTGCAACAGGCGCGCAGGGTTGCCCAGCAACACAGTATCTTGCCCGATTTTTCTCTGAACTATTTCATCGGAACCAATTCGTATCCCCATGCACGCAATTATCAGGGTTTTGAGTTCGGAGTGTCGTTACCGCTATTTTATAAATCACATCAGTCGCAAGTAAAGGCTGCCAAACTTACTGCGCTGTCGGCGGAGTTGCAAAAGGAGTATCAACTGGCTCAGGTAAAGCAGGTGTTACAGCAATTGATCGAGAAAAGAAATAAAGTTATCTCCGAGCTTGATTATTACAACCGGGAAGGAAAACTATTACAGGATGAATTGATCCGCACCTCGACCCTGAACTGGCAAAATGGAGAGATAACATTTTCGGACTATGTGATCAGTGTTGAAAATGCGTTGAACATCAGATTGTTGTATCTGGAGAACCTGAAGAAGGCAAATGAGTTGACCTTAGAATATAATTACAGTATTAATTAATGGAAACATGAAACGATCGTACTTCACGTGTATACGAGATGGACAGCAGGCAGTGGGGCTTGCGCTGTTTTTTCTTATAATGATTTCCTGTCAGCAACAGCCGGTTCAGGATACAAAGGATGCGCCGGATGGGGTAGGTATTACCGAGGAGCAATTTGAAGCCAACCACATGCAGTTAGCATCCGTGAGTATGCTTGTTATGGATTCTACAGTGCGTTGTTCGGGGCAACTTATACCTGTGAAAGGGGGTGCTGTCAGTATAAGTGTACCCTTGAGCGGGGTTGTACGAGCTGTTTATGCACAGGATGGGCAATGGGTGCAGGAAGGACAGCTGCTTGCCGAGATCGGTGGAAATGAGTTGATCGAACTCCAGCGCGAAATGGCGGTAGCAGCCGCTGAATTCGAACGCAGGCATTCGGAATACAGGCGGTTGAAAGTGTTGTACGAGCAAAATGCCATTTCAGAAAAAGAGTATCAAACGAATTTCAGCGAATTTAGGATGGCACAGGCGAATTATGAGAGTTTGAAGCTGAAAATTAAGATGGCGGGTTTGTCGCCGGCAAAAATTGAGGCGGGTGAATTTTTTACTGCTTATCCGTTAAAAGCGCAGATGAGCGGACAGATTACCGATTTTACAGTTCGGGCAGGCGCTGCGGTTGAAAGTGCCACGTTGCTGGGGGGGATCGTCGATGCAAGAAAGCTGCAGTTGAAGATGGAAGTGCATGAGTCGGATGCCGGATTGGTTCGCCGGGGACAAAATGTGTATTTTTCCGTAGCGTCTGAAGCCGGAAAGCTTAAGGCCAGTGTGAGCCGGATCGCTACCGGACTTTCAGAATCGTCGCGCACACTCCAGGTATTTGCCGACATCGAATCCACTCGCCCTTTATTGGTGAACCGGATGGTGGAATGTGAGCTGATTATTTCGAGCGATAGTGTACCGGCAGTTCCCGACGAGGCTCTGATCAAGGGTGACGCTGGCTACCAGGTACTGATTTTGGATAAAAAAACCAACGGTACATACTACTTTAAAAAATCGGATGTGCTTATCGGCCGTCAAATGAATGGGTTCGTGGAAATAAAAGGGGCGCCTATTGAAGGCGATTTGCTTGTAAAAGGAGTATATCCCTTGCAATAATATCAGGTATCAGCTTTGTTTTTACCTGTACATGTCGTTCGGATCGGCCCGGGCGAAGTCGACAATGAATTGCGCGACTATTCCGGTGACCGCTTCGGTAAAAGAACGGCCTTTTTCGGGTGTTGCATGAATCGGATTGCCTATGCCTGTGTCGGAGCTTACCTGAGTCCAGTGGCGGGGCGTCCAGAACCCGTTGTTGAGGCTGTCGATGATAAATTTTTTGCTTTCGCCTTTCCCAAAAACCGATTTATCTTTCACCCGTTCCGGAAAGAAATGCATCATCATGGCAGTTTCCAGTTCACCGGCATGATCGCCGGGTTCGGCGAAGTACTTTGTACCATCCGCCAGCTTATACCAATCGGACACGACGATCATAAAGCCGGGATAATCGACCAGAATATCGCGTATGAGGGTGCGAAAGTTATTGCCTCCATGTCCGTTAAGGATGAGCAGTTTATGCAATCCCTGACGATGAAGCGACGCCACTATGTCGGTAAGGATTGCTTTTTGAGTTTCCTGCCGGGCGTGAATGCAAAACAGCAGGTCGGTTTGTCCCGGATTTTGCGATCCGAACGGAATAGCAGGCAACACCATGGAGTTGACGCCCTGCTCGCTCGCTTTTTTAGCTGCTTCGAGGCTTACCGATCGCGAAAGCAGGTTATCGGTGGTATAGGGCAGGTGATAATTGTGTGGTTCGGTAGCTCCCCATGGCAAAACGGCCAGGTCGTATACCGTTGTCCGGGCTTCGCTCCAGCTGAGAAAATCGATATCAATAGTCATTGTGGCAGCAGTTATAAGTTCATAATGCCGAAAAATTCCGGACGATGAAAGTCGGGAGTCGGTGTGCCGATTTCGCTCCAACTCAGGTAGTGCGGATTAGCCGTCGCATCGCCACACTTATACAGATTGGTATGAAGAGGAGCCGATTTGTCTGTTGAAGTAATTCCGATTAAGCCGAAAGGGATTTTCACGGTCAGTTCCCAGGTCGTTTTGCCGGTTTTCTCCAACGGCTCGCGACCCAGCGAAGCATGACGTTCGATGCTCGCCATTTCGTCGATCGAGAACGGTCGAATGCCCTCGTTGCGCGATTTCCGTTTCGTAGCCAGTGCTGTTCCAATGCAGTTGAACTCAAAGTTGGCATATCCCTCCTCGTTGGGCAGCTGAACAAAAAACTCTACGCAACTATCCTGCCATACCGGTTCCTGATCGGTGGTGTAAATTGCCTTCACATCCAGCTCGTCCACTTTGTAATGAATGTAGAGCGCCGATTCGGAACGTCCGATCATGAATTTAGTCTGAGGTTTGTAACCGAACTGATCGGGCCAGTTCACACAATTAATTGCATGCCAAAGGGTGGTAGCGGTCAGATACGAGCCCACTTCTCCAATTCGCATTTCAGCTAGTTCGGGAATGAATTTAATGTTCAGACGTTTCATGAAATTGGGTATAGTGTTAGAGTGATTACGGCGGACCTACGAGAACCCGTATGATCCGCCGTAATCAGTTGGTTATTTAAATTTATATTCTACAAATGCTTCTATTGCTTCGTAGGATGCCAGTCCCAGATTCTGATACAACGAGGCGGTTGCCCGGTTGCGTTCTTCGGCCCGTTGCCAGAAGAGCCTTTCGTCGTTGCCCATATAGGGTGCTGCCTCCATTTGCGACTGGTGTTTCAGTATCGAATGACGTTTACGTAATAATTGTTCCGGACTGATCGGCACTGCCATCTCGATGTGGTCGATTTCCCATTCGGCCCAGGCACCGCGGTACATCCAAACCCGGCAATCCTTCAGTGCTTCAGTCGCCTTCATTTCGTCCAGGGCGGCCAGCGCTGCATTCAGGCATACCTTGTGTGTGCCGTGCGGATCGGCCAGGTCGCCGGCAACATAGATTTGGTGAGGTTTCACTTCCTCAAACAATTGCATGACAATCTGAACATCCTTCTCGGTAAGATTGCCTTTTTTAACCTGACCCGTTTCGTAGAACGGCAAATCGAGGAAGTGCACGTTTTCGGGTTTAACCCCCACGAAACGACAGGCCGAACGCGCTTCTTCGCGACGAATCTGTCCTTTGATATTCAGCACTTCGCGTGGGATCGTATCGCCGTATTGTTGCGGATTGCGCAATAAATCGAGTGTTTGGTCGAGTTTGCCGATCAAGGTGTCGAGATTGCCGTCGCAATAAGCAGCTGCAACATTCTTCATCGTGGCCACGTACCGGTAGGCCTCATCGTCGCCCACTGCAATATTACCCGAAGTCTGATAGGCGACATGAACCTCATGCCCCTGGTCGACCAGACGCTGGAAGGTACCGCCCATCGAAATCACATCGTCGTCGGGGTGCGGACTGAATACGATAACGCGTTTGGGAAACGGAGTGGCCCGTTCGGGACGGTTGGAGTCGTCGGCATTGGGTTTTCCGCCCGGCCAGCCCGAAATGGTATGTTGCAAGTCGTTGAATATGCGTATGTTTACGTCATAAGCCGAACCATGTTTCACCAGCAGTTCGTCGAGTCCGTGCTGGTTGTAATCTTTATTGGTGAGTTTCAAGATCGGTTTGCCGGTTTGTTCGCACAACCATACGATGGCGCGTCGAATGAGTTGATTGGTCCAGTCGCACGAACCCACCAGCCAGGGCTGGCTGAGCCGGGTAAGCATTTGAGCGGCGCTCACATCGAGCACTACCTTGGCATTTTTATGAAGCTGGAGCAGCGATGCCGGAACAGTGTCGTCGGCTTTTGTCTCGATCACTTTTTTGATCACATTGGCTTTGTGTTCACCCCATGCCATCAGAATCACCTGTCCGGCATTCATGATCGACGACAGGCCCACCGTGAATGCATACGCGGGGATATTGCCGGAGTTGCTGTAGAACTGCTTCAGGTCGCGACGCGATTCGTTGTCGAGCAGCATCAACCGGGTGCGCGAACCAATATTGGATCCGGGCTCGTTGTAGGCCAGGTTGCCTACCAGCCCCACGCTGACGAGCACCAGATCGAGTCCTCCTTTGCGGTCGATCTGATTTTCGTAGTCGTAGCAAAAGTGATTCAGATTGCTGGTGGCTGCGGGCGAAAAAGTATGAAAGTTTTCTTTCTTGATATTTACTTTGTCAATCAGATACTCTTTCAGCAAACGGGTATTCGAATGCGATTGAGGATCGGGAACGGGGTAAAACTCCGTGATATTGAACACGATCACATTTTCGAAACTCAATCCTTCCTCGCGGTGCAGGCGTACCAGTTCGTCGTATACGAAGAGCGGGGTCGATCCTCCCGAAAGCCCCAGCACACAATTGGCTTTAGCCGCTTTTTTCTTCTTGATCAGCGATGCGATTTCGGCTGCAATTTGTCCCGATGCCAGCAGAGGTTCATCAAAAATTTCGGTTTCAATTTTTTCGTATTGCGTCTGACGGATTTTTTCAATCAGATCGGTAGGTTTGTAGTACCGTTCCGGTATACGTTCGAGTGTGATTTTTGAACTTAAATCGAAATGCATATGAATTGTTTATTGGTTGGTGCATTGGTTGACAATAGCCTGCATCTGTCCGAATTTTTCTTCCTGTTTCTGCAGCAGGCGGAACTGAGCCAGCGACCGCTGCCAGTTGTGTTCGGGATGCTGGATCTTGTAGTAGGTATCGCCGTTGAGGTAGTCGGCAAAGAACCGTACCGTTTGCATATACGAAAGCATTTTCGCTCCGAATGCCAGGTATTCCAGTTCAATGGGAGTAAGGAAAGTGGCTGCCTTCAGGTAGCCCCGGGTGTAGGCTTCGAAAATATCCATGTTCACATCGATATTATCGAGATTGGCATCGTCTTCGGCGCCCGTATTGGCGGCCGTGCGCATAAAATCGCCAAAATCGGAAAGAACGATTCCTTCCATCACGGTATCGAGATCGACCACGCAACAGGGCTCGTCTTTATCGTTGAAGAGCATGTTATTGATTTTAGTGTCGTGGTGGTTGATGCGTCCCGGCATTTTACCTTCGCGGTACAGTTGCTGGGGAAGGCACATCTCGTCGGCCCGTCGCAACAATTCGTCCACCATCCACTGTGTTTTTTCAAGCCGGCCCGCTTTGTTTTCCCCGACGGCATCCTTAAGTTGCTGTACGCGGAAGGCCACGTTGTGAAAATCGGGTATCGGTTCGATCATATTCTCTTTGGGAACATCCACCAGTTGCATCTGGAAATTCCCGAACGCCACTCCGGCCTCGTAGGCGAGTTCGGGAGTGATCTGGTCGTAGCTATGCGTGTTTTTTATATTGACATACACCCTCCAGTAATTTCCATCCTTGTCGTGGTAATAGAGTTTACCATCGTGGGTCGGTACCAGCTGCATCACCCGTTGTGCCACATTCTCGACTCCTTCGCGGATAAGCTTGGCCCGGATATGGTCGGTTACGATTTTGATGTTCCGCTGGAGTCCTTCCACATCTTTAAAAATATTGTGATTGATGCGTTGCAGAAAGTAGGATTCGTCGGATTCGCCGGCCCCCCAGAGCGTGTACGAATCGTTGATATGACCGATTTTTAGCGGTTTGACTTCTGCTATTTCGCAGCTAAGCTGAAACTGTGAATAAATTTCTTTCATGGTGGATAAAATTGTCTTATTTTAAAAATATCTGTTTAGTACGGCAAAGTTACTAAATATTTTAATTTATTTTCGCAGTCAGGTCAAAAAAGTCTTTTCGCGTACAAAATTATTCATTTTTCGGACGATAACGGAATCGAACTCAACCGGAATTGTGTATTTTTGAAAAATAATTTAATACATATAACACCGATGAAGCGAATCTGGTTCTTTGTACTTTTTATCTTTTCGATGGTGACGGCCGCTGCCGACGATGTCTATTTCTCAAAAATCGGGATTGAAGAAGGTTTGTCGCAATTGTCGGTCATGACGATTTACCAGGATGAGCTGGGTGCCATGTGGTTTGGGACGCGCGAAGGAGTGAGCCGGTACAATGGTAATTCGATGGAGGTGATACGGCCGGTGCCCAACGATACCAATTCGTTGCACGGCAGTTTGATTCGCAATATTTGCGGCGACAAGTCGGGATCCGTATTTATACACAGCCAGGGGGGAATCAATCGATACGATTTACGTACCGGACGACTGGTGAATATCCAACGCGAAAATGCCGATGCCGTTGCATATGGTACCTCTTGTTTATGGATTGCCGAACGTAATACGGTTTTCGAGTACCGGGACGGAGTAAAAAAAAGATATGCCGAATTACCCGAAAGCTCGTCGCAAATTCGGATCTTACGGGAAACGAGTCAGAAGCAGCTGGTCATCGGGACGCTCAACAGCGGGGTATACATTGTCGATCCCAACAAGAAAATGCGAAAAGTGATCGATGTGGGTAGCCAGGTTTCGTCGATCCTGGAGGATTCGCGTAAAAACATCTGGATAGGTACCTGGTACAACGGGCTTTTCCGTATCGAACGGGGTGGCCGCATCCGCAATTATATGCCCGATACCTCGCATTCGTCGAACAGTATTTCGTCGTCGTTTGTGCGGGCGATTACGCAGGACAACAACGACGTGTTGTGGATAGGGACCCGAAAGGGACTCGATAAGATGTTGATCGACCAGGAGGTTTTCGAGCATTATGAAGCCGGTAGCCAGCGGATGCAGCAGTTGTCCAACGAGTCGGTATGGTCGCTTTACAAAGATATCCAGGGTACCATCTGGATAGGGACTTATTTTGGAGGGGTGAATTTTTTCAATCCGGAAATCGATTTTTATACTTTTCATGATTTGCGGAAGGGATCGTTTTTAAACAAAGCGTTCCCGGTCATCAGCGATATACATGAAGACAACCGGGGCGGTTTGTTTTTATGCACCGAAGGTGAAGGACTGATCTGGTACCGGCCGTCGACGCGGCTCTACACCAATTATCGTATTCAGCCTCACGGGCTCACGTCCGACAATATAAAGACAGCCTATTATGATAAAACGAAGGATATTTTGTATTTAGGTACGCACCTGGGCGGTATCAGCCTGTTTTATCCGTCGTCGGGGAGGCTGCGCCGTTTTCCGGTGTTAGATGCCACCCTCGAACAGTCGAATATCGTACGGTCGATAGTGCCTTACGGCAACGATTTGCTGGTGGGTACCTACAATGGTATTTTTGTTTTCAATCCGTCGACCGGAGCGGTAAGGCTGCTTTCGGAAAAGCTGCACAGGTACGTCAGCTATTCGGTCGATCTGAAACTCGATGGCGATGTGTTGTGGATAGGCGGGACGGGACTCTGGAGTTACAACCTGAAAAACGAGCAATTGAAGTCGTATATGCATGAGCCCGGCGATACACTTAGTTTGAGCAACAACAGTATTACCAAGTTGTTGAAGGACAGTAAAGGGCGGCTCTGGGTAGCTACCAACGGAGGAGGGTTGAATCTGTTCGATAAAGCTACCGGGCGTTTTCGGCGCTTTAACTCGCTGAATACCGGTCTGCGCAACGATTATATAAGTAATATGATGGAGTCGCCGTACGGATATATTTTTATTGCGACCACGCAGGGGCTGTCGATTCTCGATGCCGAGACCCGTACCACCACCAACTATGATCGTCAGAACGGATTTCCGTTGAATTCGTTGTTCAACGGAGGGATGCACTCGCTGTCGACCGGCGAAATATTTGTAGCCGGCATGAACGGCATGGTTTCGTTTCAGGAACAAAACCTCACGATACCCGACCGGCCTTTTAATATCAACCTGGTTCAGCTATGGGTTAATAACCAGTTGGTTCATCCGGGCGATGAAACAGGTGTGTTGCATCAGGCCTTGCCGTTTACGAATTCCATCACATTGACCCACCGGCATACGATGGTTACCCTGGAATTCGCGTCGAACAATTACATTGCCGTGAACCAGCCCATCTACCGGTATAAACTCCGGGGTTTGACGGATCAATGGACCGAGCTGCCGCGAGGTACTACCAGCTTAAACTTCATGGGACTGGCAGCCGGAAGTTACGATCTGACGTTGGAAGCCCTGTCGGCACAGGACCGTTCGGTGGTGGCCCGCACCAGTTTACACCTGAAAGTCGATCCTCCGTTTTACAAAGCATGGTATGCCTATCTTTTTTACATTTTGACGCTGGCGTTTCTGATCTGGAGGTATATTCTGTTTGTTCGTTCAAAGCTCTTGCTGAAGGCTTCCTTGGAACTCGAACAGCGTGAAAAGCATCATATTGAGGAAGTGAATCAGTCGAAACTGAAGTTTTTCACCAATATATCCCACGAATTCCGTACACCGCTGACGCTTATCAACGGACAGGTCGATATGCTGCTGCAAATGCAGGGCATACAGCCCACAGTGTATAACCGGATATTGAATATCAAGCGAAATACCAACAATATGCAGAATCTGATTACAGAGCTGTTGGAGTTCCGGAAAAGCGAACAGGGACATTTGCAGATGAAAGTATCGGAACGGGATTTTATGGCTTTTTTATACGAAATGTATTTATCCTTTGCCGAATATGCAAGCTATCGTTCCATCCGGTTCGGTTTTGAAGGCATTCAGGACGAGGTGAAGCTCTGGTATGACGCCAACCAACTGCAGAAAGTGTTTTTCAACCTGATTTCCAATGCATTCAAGTATACTCAGCGCGACGGAGCCATCACCATCCGGTGTTACGAAGATGCCGCAACGGTGACGGTGGACGTGATCGATACCGGATCGGGCATAGAGGCATCGGCGATCGATAAAATTTTCGATCGTTTTTACCAGGCCGAAAACGGATTGAACACCAATGGTATGACTCCGGGCACCGGTATAGGGCTGGCATTGTCGCGTAATATACTCGATGCGCACCATGCCCGTATCGAAGTAAGCAGCACGGTGAACGAAGGGTCGGTGTTCCGGGTAATACTCCGTAAAGGATCGGCGCATTTCACTGACGATCAAAAGGCAGCCCTTCCGGCAACCGCCGACGAATTGTGTATGAATGTGTTCGAGCCGCTCGATAAAGACTTTATTGCCGAAATGAAGGAAACGCAGTTGGCGCACCGTCACGACCGGCCACGGATACTGGTTGTGGAAGATAATGAAGAATTACGGTTGATGTTGCAGCAGCTTTTCGAACCGGTGTACGATGTGTTTGTAGCCGGCGACGGCGAGGAAGGTCTGGAAAAAGTACTGGAACATCAGCCCGACCTGGTACTCAGCGATTTGATGATGCCCCGGATGTCGGGCAGCGAGTTGTGTTCGAAAATCAAGAATAATTTCCAGGTCAGCCATATTCCGGTGGTATTGCTTACAGCACAAACCGCGGTGGAATACACGATCGAAGGATTACGGCTGGGAGCCGATGATTATATTACCAAGCCCTTCAATGTTAAAACACTGATTACCCGTTGTAACAATCTGATCAACAACCGGAAGATGCTGCAGGAGAAGTTTAGCAGGCAAACCGATTTTTCGCCCCGGTTGCTGGCTACCAACCAGCTCGACAGGGAGTTTCTTGAAAAGGCTCAGCAAATTATCGAATCGCATATCGACGACAGCGAATTCGATGTTCAGGCATTTTCGAGGGAGATGGCACTGGGCCGTACCAAGTTGTTCTCGAAGATAAAAGGAATAACGGGACAGACCCCCAACGATTTTATCCTGAACGTGCGGTTGAAAAAGGCGGCAAGTTACCTTACCGATCATCCGGAATACAATATATCGGAGATTACGTATATGATGGGATTCAGTTCTCCCAAATATTTTGCCAAGTGTTTTAAAGAACATTTTGGAATGTCGCCTTCCGAATTTCGTAAATCCGACGAAAATGTAGTATCTTTGGAGGAGGAAGAAGATACAAATTGAAATCAGAAAAAACACGACATGGAGAGTATAAAATCAATTTACCGGATAGGTAACGGTCCGTCGAGCAGTCATACGATGGGCCCCAAAAAAGCAGCACAGCTTTTCAACGAGCGCCATCCCGAAGCAGTCTCGTTTCGTGTGCATTTGTACGGAAGTCTGGCCGCAACAGGCAAAGGCCACTTCACCGATACCGCTATTACCGATGCTTTTCGTCCGAAAGCGGTTGAGTTTTTATGGATGCCCGAGATTTACTTGCCGATGCATCCGAACGCCTTAAAGCTGGAAGCGCTGAACCGTGCCGGGCAGGTGATGGCCGAATGGGTGGTGTACAGTGTGGGTGGAGGAAAAATAATTGACGATACTACCGATCTGAACGAAAAACAAGTGTACGAACACGAGTCGATTACCGATATTTTACATTGGATCGAGCGGCGGGGGAAAACCTACTGGGAATACATACAGGAGCGGGAAGAACCGGATTTATGGGATTATATGAATGAGGTATGGCGGGCGATGCAAAAGTCGGTGAAGGAGGGCCTGGAAAACGACGGAGTGTTACCGGGCGGTTTAAACCTTCGCCGGAAGGCGGCCTCGTACTGGATAAAGGCGAAAAGTTACAAGGTGAGTTTGCAAAACCGCTGCCTGATTATGTCGTATGCACTGGCTGTTTCGGAACAGAATGCGAGCGGGGGCGAGGTGGTTACCGCGCCGACCTGTGGTGCCGCGGGAGTTTTGCCGGCTATCTTGTACCATATGAAGACGTACCACGAATTTTCCGATAAAAATATACTACAGGCGCTGGCCACTGCCGGGTTGTTTGGAAATATCACCCGGAAAAACGCTTCTATTTCGGGGGCCGAGGTAGGCTGTCAGGGTGAAGTAGGTACCGCCTGTGCCATGGCGGCGGCAGCAGCCAACCAGATGTTCGGCGGTTCGCCTCAGCAAATTGAATATGCCGCCGAGATGGGATTGGAGCATCACCTGGGGTTAACCTGCGATCCGGTGTGCGGACTGGTTCAGATTCCGTGCATCGAACGCAACTCGTTCGGAGCGTTGAGGGCGCTGGATGCTAATATGGCAGCCATGATGACCGATGGCAAACACATTATCAGTTTCGATAAAGTGGTGGAAACCATGCGTACAACGGGGCATGATTTACCCAGTTTGTATAAGGAAACAGCCCTTGGAGGATTGGCTCGCTTCGGCAAAGTGTTGGGTGAAATGTGTTAATTTGTGGTTGTAAAGGGGCGGGTTGAACGTTTTTAGCCCTTTTTGCGGCCGATTTTATACTTTATTGCGATAGATTCACTGTACTTTTACGTACTGAATGTATCGCAATTTTTTTATTATCGATGAAGTTACTATTTATTGGATTTATGCACGTGATAAAGCGGGCGGGTTTGTATCTTACGATACTCCCGGCCCTGCTGCTCACAGTTGCCGATGTGCAGGCATCGGCCGAACGCAATTACCTGGCCGGGCGGAATACGGTGGCGTCGCTGGTATCGGAAGTGCAGACAGCTTCCGGTTGGGTGCCCTATCCGCGGTATACCGACCGGGCGGGTTGGGATTCGCTGCTGGGCGAAAACAAAGCAGAGCTCATCCGGAGAGGCGAACGGCAGTTGAAGTATGTATGGAAAGTCATACCCGCCACGGCCTATCTTGCCTACGAGCGTACAGGCGACCGTACCATCATGCAGGAACCTAATTCGGACAATAACAATGCATTGTCGGATCTGGTGATGGCCGAATTGGCCGAAGGGAAGGGGCGATTTATCGATCAGATCATCAACGGAGTGTTTTATAATTGTGAGCGCACGTCGTGGGTGTTGTCGGCTCATTTACCGGCTCAGCTGTCAAAACGGGCCTTTCCCGACCATACCGATCCGGTGATTGATCTGGGGTCGGGCGAACTGGGTGCCCTGCTGGCCTGGACGTATTATTTTTTCAGGGAGGAATTCGACAGCGTGAATCCTGTGATCCCGCAGCGATTGAAAAAAGAATTGTACGATAAAATTATCGTGCCCTACCGCACCGTCGACCGTTACTGGTGGCTGGCTTTTGTTCCGCGCGAGGACGGGATGGTAAATAACTGGAATCCGTGGACCAATTTCAATTGTTTGCAGGTGATTGCGCTGCTGGAAACCGATACGGTGCAGTTGGCGAAGGATGTATACCGGAGCATGCGTTCGGTGGATAAATTTATCAATTATGTAAATTTTGATGGTGCCTGTGAAGAAGGGCCGTCGTACTGGGAGCATGCTGCCGGTAAGTTGTACGATTATCTTCAGCTGGTGCATATGATAACCGGTTCGAAGGTGGATTTGTTTGGAGAACCGATGATCCGTAATCTGGGAGAATATATCTCGCGCAGTTACGTGGGCAACGGCTGGGTGGTGAATTTTGCGGATGCCTCGGCGCAGTTTTCGGCAAAAGGAGGTTTGGTGTACCGGTATGGTAAGGCTGTGAACAGTAAGGAGATGATGGAGTTCGGAGCCTATCTGGCCCGGGAGAATTCGACGGCATTGTCGTATGGTACCGATATTTTCAGAAGTCTGGAATCGTTGCGCTATTATCCCGAACTGATGGCTGCGCGTGCCGCCCACCAACCTGCGGCCGCCAGCTTGTATCCTGAGACGCAATTTTATTATTTTTCGAATTCAAAGGGTTTGTTCCTGGCGGTCAAAGGGGGATACAATGCCGAAAGCCATAATCACAACGATGCCGGTACTTTTTCGCTGTGGGCCGGTACGATCCCCGTGCTGATCGATGCCGGAGTAGGGACCTACACCCGTCAGACTTTCGGACCGGAGCGTTATTCCATCTGGACTATGCGCAGCAATTACCATAATTTACCGACGATTAACGGCCAGGAGCAAAAATTCGGTAAAGAGTACCGTGCCCGGTCGATTCGTGTGGATGAGAAGCGTAAGCAGATTTCGATGGATATTGCCGGAGCCTATCCTTCGGTAGCAGCGCTGAACAGTTGGGTGCGCGGATACCGTATGTACCCCGGCAAGCTTGAAATTACCGATGCTATAGATCTGCAAGAGCGCAAAGCACCTCAGCAATTCCATTTTATGATGCAGGGAGAACTCGTATTAACGGAGGGTTCGGTGGGCATCGGGGTTGAAGGGCACGACGTAGCCCTACGCTACGATGCGCGTGCTTTTAGCGCCAGTGTGGATACTGTTGCGCTTCCCGATCCGCGTCTGTCGAAAGTTTGGGGCAGCCGGCTGTACCGGCTTACACTTACCGAGCGTCCGGACGAACGACGATTACGTTATCAGCATCAATTTCAGGTAGTTGTTACTGCAAAAAAATAAAATCCAATGAAAAAAACCGGACTAGTAGCCGCTTCGGCATTTTGTGGAAGTTTGGTAGCCCAGACGGCCGACCGACCGAATATCGTATATGTGTTTCCCGATCAGTTACGCAATCATGCGCTGGAGTTTTGGAACGACGATGCATTCAGTACGTATGTCAGGTTCAAGGCCGACCCGGTGCATACGCCGGTGCTCAACCGCTTTGCACGCGAATCGGCAGTGCTGTCGTCGGCCCACAGCAACTGTCCGCTCAGCAGTCCTCACCGCGGAATGATGCTTACGGGGATGTATCCCGACGGTAGCGGGGTGTCGTTGAACTGCAATGCAACGAGGCCCATCAGTAATTTGCGGCAGGATGCTGTGGCTATCAGCGATGTGTTTTCGGCCCAGGGTTACGATTGTGCTTATATCGGCAAGTTGCATGTCGATTATCCTACCCCTAATAATCCGCAAAAGCCCGGGACTTATGTGAGCGATCGTGATCCGGAATGGGATGCCTATACTCCCAAGGAGCGCCGGCACGGGTTTAATTTCTGGTATTCGTACGGTACCTTCGATGAACATAAGCGGCCGCATTATTGGGATACCGATGGAAACAGGCACGAAATACGCGAGTGGTCGCCCAAACATGAAGCTGATGTTGCTATCGAATACCTTCGTAACAAGCGTGATAAATCGAAGCCCTTTTTCATGGTGGTGAGTATGAATCCTCCTCACAGTCCGTATTATTCGCTCGACGATGTGGAAGAGCAGGATTATAACCGCTATAAAGATGTTCCGCTCCATGAATTGTTGATTCGCCCGAATGTAAAAGCATCGTTGGCCAAAAAGCAGAGCAGTGCTCCGTATTATTTTGCTTCGGTGACGGGCGTCGACCGTGAGTTTGGCCGCATACTGGAGGCTCTGAAGGAGCAGGGGCTGGATGAAAATACCATTGTGGTTTTTACTTCCGATCATGGCGAAACCATGGCCAGTCATCTGGAAGATCCTAAAAATTCGCCTTATGCCGAGTCGTTTAACGTTCCTTTTTTGATTCGCTATCCGGGTAAGTTGAAGCCGCATGTAAATCCGGTACTGCTTTCCACACCCGATATCATGCCTACTTTATTGTCGCTTGCGGGACTGAAGTCGCACATCCCGTCGTCGGTTCAGGGCAACGATCTGGCCCGGGCGCTTGTGAAAGGCAGGCCGGTTAAAGGTTCGCCCAAAGGAGTGTTGTATATCCGCAATGTGGATGGTGAAAAAGATGCCGAAGGTAAGGTGCGTAGTTATTTTCCGGTAGCCCGGGGTGTGAAAACCGAACGGTATACGCTGGCCATCACGCTGACACGTACGCATGCGATCAAAGAGATTTTACTTTTTGACGACGTGACGGATCCGTATCAGATGCATAATATTACCGATAAGAAGTTGATCAGGCGCCTGGCCGGACAGATGAAGCCTTTGCTGATCAAGGCGGATGATCCGTGGATAAAGAACGGGATTTATGAAAAAGTGATGGCGCAGCTGAACTGATCCTTCCGTTGTTAATATACGACGGTCTTGCCGGTGAACTCCCGGTATTTTAAAAGGATAAGCCCTGCAGGTAATTCGCGGTTCAACGCAATGGCTACGCCCGAAGGCGTGAAGGCCTGAATGCCGGGGAATAGGTCGGGGTTCACAATCCGGCGGTTTATAATCTGTAATTTATCGAGTGGATTATTATTCACGCTGACAGGCGTCAGGCTGCTGACGATTTGCTGCGCTTTCAGCGCCAAGGTAAATTTACAGCCAAAATCGGTAAGGTTGTTTCCTCCTCCCCAGTTGTACATGGTGTAGTTTGTTCCGGCATTACTTACGTTGAGCTGGGCGGTTCCATTGGTTATGGTAAACCAGGGTCCGTTTCCAATCAGTTGGAAGTTCCATCCTCCGGCAGTTTGCGAACCGTTCCTGCCCAGGATCAGTGGTGGGGTTCCGGTAGCAGCGCTCTGAAAATAATAGCTTTCCTTTTCGTCGCAAATGCTCAGGGTGCCGTCGTTCAGTTTTTTTAGTTTCCACAGGAATCTGGGATCGTTTTCGGCATAGGTGGCTGCCCTCATGGTGGCGTCGGCGCCCTGCCAGGCAATTGATTTCGAATCGCGTTGCACGGTAATGGCATACAAAAATACCGAGTCGGTAACCGATACCAGGGGGCGGTTGATAGCCGAAGTGAATGCCTCATAGGCCGTGTTTAAGCCGGCGAGTAATGCTCTGCAGGTAACTACATCGTAATTGGAGTTGATTAAAGCCGTTTCGCTTTCGTTCAGCAAACTTGCGAACGCGTTATAGCTCGATTCCGAGATATATCCCGGGTTGTTGCTGAAGGTCATTCCCGAGGTGGCTTCCCGTAGGGCGTCGATGCGAATGGCGAGTGAGTCGGCCGCATCGCCGCCGTCGATTCCGGCCGGCTGAATCAGGAACTGGCAACCGGTATCGGTTGTGTTGCTTCCTCCTCCCCAATTGTAAATCTGATAATTCTGTCCCGATTGAGTCTGATTCATCTGTACGTCGCCGCTGCTGATGGCAAAGTAGCTGTTGGAAAAGGTTGGAATCAGGTTCCATCCTGCAATTCCGGCCGAATAAGGTTGGGCTTTAAGTGCGCTGTTGTAGGCCGAACCGGGATGAATGCAGCTCGATGTATCCTGCCGGCTTACGATGGCCATGCTGTTACCGGTCGCGGGAATGAATTTCCAATGCTGCTTGTGGGCTGCTGCCGATAAGGTTTCTCCTTTCAGGGCAATATTATTTCCCTGCCATGCTATGGTGTTGTTGGTGTTGCCATTGCGGAGCGGAGTAGTGAGCGTGTACCAGTATTTCTTTTTTGCGTTACTGATCCGGGGAAGATTAATTGCCTGTTTGAATTCGCCAAGCGCAGCGGTTAAGGCTGTCGCTTCCTGTTCGTATACCGTATTGGGATGATCCTGCCCTAAACTGTTTTCGGCTTTTTCAATTGCAGTCCTGAATTCGTCCACCCGGCTTTGGCGGTATTTCCCCGGAGCGGAGCCAATGGTGATTGACGACAGAAAACCATTGGCGTTGTCGATTGCAGCGATTAGAATTTCCTTACCCGGATTGTTGTTTTTTTCGGGCGAATAAATCAGATTGTCGACTTCACTTCGCCCGTCGGGAGTTACGAAAACACAGGTGAACATCCATTTTACCAAACGAACCTGAGCAATGGAGAAGGCGCCCACCGGGAGTTTGATCAGCACTTTGTTCCATCCCTGTTGCAGTGCAACCAGCGGCAGGGGGCGGGCTGTAAAGTTTTCGTTTTTGAGCGTAATTTCGTTCGATTTGGTGGTATGGGTGTTTTCCCAGGCCGGGGGTAGCAGTTCGGTGTCGTTGATCCAGATCCGGCTGTTGTTATAATCCCAGCGCCCGGCGGGTGGTGCCAGGTCGGCCTCGGAGCGACCGTAATTTTGGAATTCCAGCTGGAGTCGCACCTGCTGGTCGGCCGGAGAATAAACGTAGGTATACGCATAGGCGGTCGAATTGGGTTGGGGATTGGGATAAAAAGCGGGAATGGTGGCAGGTCCCCATACATGGCGAAGGTAGATGCCGGCGCCGGTAGCCTGGCGTGTGGCATAGGTTTTACCGTTGAACGAGTAAGCGTTTTGAAGTTCCGATTCGGGCGGAAATACCGTTGCCGGATTACCATTGTTAGGGAAGGCATCGGTTATGCGCCAGCGTACATTCGTTTGTTTCACATAATCGATGGGTTCGGTGTTCAGGTGGTTTTTCTTGTGATGCAGCAAACGCCGTTCGAAGTCGATAAAACCCTGGTCCAATGGATCGAGGTTCACGCCGATGGTGTTGAAATAGCCTTTTCCTCCTCCCAGCCACGCCCGTTCGGCCATTGCCAGCAGGGTAGGATAGAAGTTGTTCTGGCGGACGATCGCCTCGTCGGAAGGCAGTATGCGGTCGTTCCAGGCGGCCACTATGACTCCTGCATACTGGTGGCTTCCTTTCGGCTGTCCGGCGATGGTGCTGTTGTACAGAGCCACGATATCGGCGTACATATCGAAATGGTTGATGTAGTGGTAGCGGGAATCGATGGCCGGTACGCCCGGGGTTACCGCACCCGAGCTGCTCCACATCTGCGTCATGTCGATGTCGGCGCTGCCATAGTGAAATCCCGGATTCCACGAAACCACTTTTTTGCCTTGGGCGCGCACATGAGCTACCATTTGGGGTACAAATACAGTCCAGTCGATGGTGCCCAGGTCGGGAGTACGCACTTCATCGGTCCCGATATGCATCCATTCGGTTTCGCCGAAGGTGGCGCATGCTTCGGTCATGATGGCTTTCATTTCTTCCAGTCCCTGAGGTGTAAGCATGCTGTGTCCCATCGCTTTGCGGAAGGCTTCGCTGTGACCGGGCATGTCGATTTCGGGAATAACGGTGATGCCGCGCTGGCGTGCGAACCGAACCAGCTCTTTCGCCTGTTCGATCGTGTAATATTGCCCGGGATGACGTGAAAAAGCGCTGTTCCCGTTCAGTTGAGGATATACCTTGCTTTCCAGCCGCCAGCCCTGATTCTCGGTAAGATGCCAATGAAAAATATTGACTTTGTACCGCGCCAGTTTTTCGATATGCTTTTTCAGGGTTTCAAACTGCATATAACTTCGTCCCACATCGTGCATGTAACCGCGAATACGAAAGGCCGGCCAGTCGGTGATGGTGAGGCCGGGAAGCGAGTTGGTCGTTTCAGATAATTGCCACAGGCTTTGTGTGGCCCAGAAAGCTCCTTTCAGGGTGGTGGCTCTGATGAGGAGGGTGTCGGACGAAATGGTAAGCTGATAGGCTTCTTCCTGGAATTCGGCCCCGGCAACCGAAGGGACGAGCTCCACAATTAGTTTTGTGGGGGCCTGCGCACTGATGCTGCCGTTGTTTGCCACGATCCAGCTGGTTAATTCGGCTGTCACCTGAGGGTCGGTGCTCTGCTGCGGTTGAACTTTGAGTTCGATCGGACGGTTCAGGGAAAATTGAACGGCCGGGTTCTCGGAAAGCAGCTGGGGGCGAGGTAGCAGGTGCTGTACTCCGGCAAACGACAATGCGGCGGCTGACAGTATACCTAACGTGGCTGTAAAAATGCGTTTCATGGTTGTATTTTTAAAACAGTCTGCAAATATATGTAATATATTCAATTATCGAAGCATATTTAATAAAATAATTTATTAAATATAATTTTAATTTCCTTTTTAACATTCGTTTTGTTTGGCTTGTTTTTCAGCAATGAGTATCTTTGCGTCGGTTCTTCAACAATCGACCGGACACAATCACCTTGCAAAAACGACTAATGTAACCATGAATACCCTGCGTGTTGTCCTTCTTATTGGGTTGATGCTGGCTGTACGCACCGCCAGTAGCGCCGAGCGTTTTTTCTTCGAACAAATTTCACTCAACGAAGGTTTGTCGCAGGCTACCGTGAAAGTGATTTACCGCGATTATATGGGAATGATCTGGGCGGGAACCCGCGATGGGCTCAACCGCTACGACGGGCAGCGGGTGCGATCGTATTATCACGATCCGGCGGAAGCCGGTAGTCTGCCCGACAATGATATCTACTTTATTATTGAAGATTCGCTTCAGCGCCTGTGGGTCGGCACTCATGGCATAGTGAGCCGGTACGACCGGTCGGCCGACCGGTTTGTTCCGCAACACATCAACGGAGTGGCATTGTCGTTGCGCAATGTGTTCCGATGGGGGTCGAAACTGTATTCCACCACCGGCAATTCGTTGCTTATTCACGATGCTGCCAGTGATAGTTGGACCGAACGGGCCTTTAAGGGCGACGAGACCAATGTAACGGCGGCAGCACGATTCGAACGCTTACGACCGGGAGTTTTGCTTCTTGCTTCACGCTGGAAAGGATTGTTTCTGTGCGATATTGCTACGGGCCAGCTCACCCGTGCGCCGTTTTTTAAGGGAGTTAATGTGTTGGATGTATGTGTCGATTCCCGCAATCGCATCTGGGTGTCGGAATATGGAAGAGGATTGGTTTGCTTCGATGCCCGGGGGAATTTACTGATTGATCTTCGGAACAAACAGAAAGCAATCAGGGCCGATAAGATTATGGATATACTGGAGTACAGAGGTGCTCTCTGGCTTGCTTCGGACGGTGAAGGGGTGTTGGTGTATTCGGAAGAAAAAAGAGCAATTGAAAAGCTCAACCGTCAGAGCGATAATGCTAATAGTTTGCAGGTAAATTCTTTGCTTTCATTGTATGCCGATCGGTTCGGTACTTTATGGATGGGATCGGTTCGCAACGGTTTACTGGCGGTTCGAACCATTTACGTGAATACCTATGGGCGAGCGCCCCTCAACAGCAGTCTGGGATTGAGCGAACCTACGGTGTTGAGTTTTTATGAAGCATCGAACCGTGAACTCTGGATTGGTACCGACGGTCAGGGAATTAATCGTTTCGATCCGGTGACGCAACAGTTCCGGCATTTCCCGTCGACGTTTGGTACGAAGGTTACGGCCATCACCAAGTGGAGCGAACGCGAATTACTGGTTAGTTTATACAAAGACGGGCTTCACCTGTTCGACAAACAAACCGGAAGCCTGAAAGCTTTCCCGTTGCATGCCGATGACGGCACGCCTTTGTTTATGAGCGACTGGATTGGTATCAGCATGGCTCGTAGCGGCGACAAAGTGTATATCGCCGATGAAGCAGTATACGAGTATACCCCATCGACCGGGAACATAGTTAAATTGCCTGTGGTTAAGCCCGGCGAAGGAGGTGTAAAAGTAGAGTTTTCGTCGGTTACACCCCATTTGCTTTATATAGTTACCGGCCGGTGTGTATATGGTTATTACACTGACACCGGATCTGTGCGTTGTTTTGTCGATGCCGCCGATTTAGGGGCAGGCAGTATCAATGCTGCTACGTTCGATAAAAGCGGATCTTTGTGGTTGGGGATGAGTAAGGGTTTGTTCCGTATGGATACGCGGAGCGGAAAAATGGAACAGCTTATGTCGGGTGAGATCAAAACAGTAAGCTCGATAGTGGCCGACCGTCAATCGTCGGTATGGTTCAGTTCCGGCACCCGTTTGTACCGGTATCATTTACTGAAAAAGCAAGCGTACGAATATGGCCGTGCCGATGGTATTCGTCCCGACGAGTACTTGCCAAAGTCGAGATTGGTAGGCCGGTCGGGCGATATTTACCTTGGTGGAGTTTCGGGCTTTGTGCATATCGACCGGGCCATCCCGTTTCCCAATGCAGTGGTGCCCGAATTCGAATTGCTCGATATTCAATTGGATGGCAGTTTGCTTTCGCCCGAGCGAAGGAAGTTGAAAAACAACCGCCCGCTCGTTACTCTTCCCTGGAATCATACTTCGGTGCAACTGAATTTATTTGTAAACACACCGACGCTGGCCAGTTCGCCGGTAGTACGCTACCGGCTCGAATCGCTGAGCGAAAACTGGCAGTTGCTCGACAACCAGGTCATTAATCTTCAGACCCTTCCTTCGGGTACTTATAAGCTGTTGCTACAGTATGAACTGCAGCACGAGCAATGGAGCGAGGCGGTAGAGCTGGTGTCGATCAGGGTGCTGGCTCCCTGGTGGAAAACCTGGTGGTTTTATATGTTGCTTACGGTGGCAATGGCTGCCGTGTTGTGGCGGTATCGACACCAGGCGATTAAACGGGCCCGGCAACAGATGGAGTTGGAGATGCAGCACCGCGAGAATGCGCTTTCGGAACAGAAAATCCGTTTTCTGATTAATATTTCGCACGAATTACGTACTCCGCTTACCCTGGTTTACGCTCCTTTGCGCCGCCTGGTGCACGATGAGCAGACACCGGAGTGGCTCAGGCCATTGCTTGCATTGATGTACAAGCATGTGAAAAATATGAAGAATATGATTGATATGGTGCTGGATGTAAGGAAGATGGAGATGACGCAGGATGTGGCGCTGAACCGGAGACCGGTGAATATGAACGAATGCCTGCAACAGCTCACCGACGATTTTGTACCCGAAGCTACTGCAAGGGGAATGCGTATCGTGTTTGCTCCCGATACGCAGGTGGAGTCTCTCAATCTCGATCGCGACCGGTGCGAAAAGGTGGTGATGAATCTGATGATGAATGCGCTGAAGTTTTCGGAAGAGGGGATGGTGATTACTGTGGCAACGAAATGGTTGGGCGACCGTATCCGGGTGTCGGTTGAAGATCAGGGTCCCGGAGTTGCCCCCGGGGAAACATCTCGTTTGTTTACCCGTTTTTATCAGGCATCGCATCAGAAAGGAGGTACGGGCATCGGTCTTTCGTATGCCCGGGCGCAGGTCGAATTACACGGGGGAACCATCGGATATACGCCGGCCGTACCGCAGGGTTCGGTTTTCTGGTTCGAGTTGCCGGTCGAGCCGGTTCAGTCCATCAGTCCCGAAAGTTTTGACGAGCTCAAGGCCAGCCGCACGGTGCGTGAAGCAGGCGAGGGGGCCGTTCAGTTGCCGGTCGACGAATTTAACCGTATGACCGTGTTGCTGGTCGAAGATGAGCCCGATTTGCTTCGTTATATGAAAGAAAGTCTGGCCGGTTCGTTTTACAAGGTGATCACTGCTGCCCAGGGCGACGAAGCGTTGCAGAAAGTATATGATTTTACGCCCGATTTGGTTGTGAGCGACGTGATGATGCCGGTGATGGATGGTTTTGAATTGTGCCGGCGGATCAAGACCGATGTGAAGGTGAGTCATATCCCTGTGGTATTGCTCACGGCACTGGGCGACAGCGACAGTTCGCTCACGGGCTACAAGATGGGAGCCGATGTGTATTTGTCGAAGCCTTTCGGAGTCGATTTATTACTTGCCATCATGGCCAATGTGCTTCGTACGCGGGAGTTGCTCCGCCGGCAGTACGCGGGAGCCTCGGCCATCAGCACCAGGGATATTGCGTTTAGCAATGCCGACGAAAAGTTCCTGGCCAAGCTCACGCAGTTGATCGATGCTTCGATGGAAGAGTCGGAGATACGCATGGATGGTCTGGCGGCGGAAATGGCTATGAGCCGAACCAGTTTTTATTCGAAGGTGAAAACCATTACCGGCATGAGTGCCAATAATTTTGTGATTGATTATAAGATGAAGAAGGCTATGGTATTGCTGAGCGATACCAGTATGTCCGTACAGGAAATAGCGTTGAAACTGGGATTCCAGAATCAACGCTATTTCAGTACGGTATTTAAATCGGTTGCAGGTAAATCGCCCACAAAATGGCGCGACGATCTGGGTCAGTCGCAATCAAACGTATAATCTGCCGGTCCTGCAATTTTTGCTGGCCAGCCCGGATTCTGGTAAATCGTCGAGGGTTTTCCGTCGATGGCCGTCATTACCAATTCGCTTACCGGTAGGGGTTCGAGGTAATGTTGTTTGGGGAAACTGTATCCGTCGTATACGATGGAGCTGGCCTGCTTCTGATAGGGACGCAGGTAGGTGCTGAGCGTGGGCGACGAAACGGTTTGGCCGACACTGATCTGATCGGAGCTGTACAGTTTGAACACCGATGCCCAGAGATTGAATCCTTCGGTCTGGTAATTGATCATGTGGTCGAGGGCGCGCCAGCGGCGTAAATCCATCAGTCGCATACCTTCGGCAATGAATTCGTTGCGGCGTTCGCGGCGTATGTTGTACAGGGTAGCGTCGACCCATGCCGATCGGGAATGGGTTGCCAAATCGTTTTCGGAGCTTAACACGGTTGCTGCTATCGTAGCCGTATACTCTTCGTTGATTTTTGCCCTGCGGCGCAAGGCTCTCCAGTACTCGTCGCATTTGCTGTTCAGGGCGCCGTAGCGTTCGTACCAGGCTTCGAGGTAAATCAGGTAAGCTTCGGCCGACCGTAATACCGGGGTGGCGCTGGTTCCGGCCGTGGGATTGGCTTCCTGGCCCGTTTCGGTGCTGATCCATTTCCGTACTTCGTAGCCGGTGGGCGTTCCCTGATTTCCGGCCGACCAGATTTGCGGTTTGTAATTCAATACGGTATCGGCGCCTTCCACGCGTAAGCCGCCTGTTTTTACCGACGAAGTAAGTCGGTAGTCGCGGTTTTGAAGCATGTCGTACATGGCTGTATCGCCTTTGTAAGTTGCATCGGCATACACGGGCAAGCCGTTGGTGGTAAGGAAACTTTCTACCATGGAGCGGGTGTAGCCGGTTCCGGCTCCGGTACGGTAGAGGTAATGCGATGCCGAATGACCATTGATTCCCTGCAGATAATAACGGGCTAATATCACTTCAGGAGCTCCTGCCGCGGTACCTTTTGTATCGTTGAAGAGCGAAGGGTAATCGGGGTAGAGAGGCCGGCGCGAGGCCACCGAATCGGCGGCGGCGATGGCTTGTTCGAAAAAGTAGTTGTATTCGGAAGCGATGGAGCCGCCTGCGAATTTAAAGTCGGGATAAGTGCTTGCACCCGGCCATTTAGCATTTCCCGGAGTAAAGGCCGTACCCTGATGGTATTTCAGCCAGGTAGCTTCGAACAGGGCCACCCTTGCTTTGAGCAACAAAGCTGCATCGCGGGTGATGCGTCCGCTCTGCGGAATGGCGGGCATGAGCAGGCCGGCCGATGTATCGAGCAATTGGAGTATGTATCGCGCCACTTCGTTGCGGGGAGCCCGCCGGCTGAGGGCCACCAGTTCGTCGTAATTTTCCGAAGGCACGGCCTCCAGGATAGGGGCGTCGCCCAGGTTGCTCAATAACCTGAAATATTCCCAGGCCTTAAAGAAATACGCTTCTCCCAGGTAATGCTGTATGTATTCGCTTGTTCCGGCAATGGATCCTGCGGCCTGCTTGTCCTTAATCTTCAGAATAAAATAGTTCAGATTCCGGATATTGTCGAATTTCCAGTGCGAATCGCGTACCAGGGGCGTGTATTTATCGCCCTTGTAGAACAACGGATTAGCCGAAGGACCAGCCTGGTTGTCGCTGTTGTTGTCGTCGGCATATACGCCACCCCAACCTCCGGAGTTCATGCCAGGCAGCAAGGTGTAAAAGGTGTTCACGTAAATCATCAAATCGTTGGCCGTATGAAAATAGGCCTTGTCGTCGGTAAAATCCAGGGGTTCGCGCTGCATGAAATCGTCGCAGGCACTCAGTCCGGTTACCAGCAGGGTAACTATGCTATAGAAGATTTTCTTCATGGGTAAATGCATTGATTAATTAAAAAGTGAGTTCGAGACCTGCCGAGAATACCCGGTACATCGGGTAGGTTTTTCCGGGGCCGTATTCGCTGATGGAACTTCCTATCGCTTCGGGGTCGTAAATCATCAAATTGGTGAAGGTAAACAGGTTTTCGCCCGAGAAATACAGGCGTGCCTTTTGAATATGTTTCGAAAGCGCCGCCGTTTTGGGCAGGGTGAATCCGATTTGAAGATTTTTGAGCCGCAGGTAGGAAGCATCCTGAACAAACCGGTCGGAAATCTGAATATTGTTTTGATCGATACGCAAACGTCCATAATACGAATCCAGATTAGCACCCAATGCATCGCCGGCATAGCGGAAATAATCGAGATGTTCCATAAAGAGCGAGCGTTGCCATTCGCCGGCGAATCCGAAGAAGGTGGCGCTGTTGTTGAAAAACACGTCCCGTTTGCCGATTCCCTGGAAGAAAAGGGAGATGTTGACGAATTTCCAGCTGGCGCCCAGGTTCAATCCGAAGGCATAGCGTGGTGTCCCGTTTCCGATCACGGTAAGGTCGCCCTTGTCGGTGATGGTGTTGCCGCCGTTGTTTACACTTCCGTTGTTGTCTAAGTCCTTGTACATCAGATCGCCGCCACCCCAGTTTTTCCCCAGGGCCGATTGCGAATGCCGGCTCAGCCATTCGTTCATCTCCAGGTCGTTTTTGGCAATACCTTCTACCTGATAGCCCCAGATCTCGCCCAGCTTTTTACCGGGAAAATAGCCGGCCAGTGCTCCGTCGGGCGAATCGTATTTAGTAACCACGCTCTCGTAATCGCTCAGGGTAGCGGTGATCGTGTAGCTGAAATCCTTTCCGACGCGATCGCGCCAGCTGGCTTCCAGTTCCCAGCCTCTGGTTTGCAGTTCGGCATTGTTGGTGCGCGGAGGTGTGGCGCCAAAAACTGCCGGGAGCGGCTTGGCCGGACCCACCATATCGCGGGTGGTACGCCGGTATAAGTCGAAACTGGCACTCAGGCGGTTCGACCAGAATCCGAGATCGATCCCAATACCCGTATTTTCGATTTTTTCCCAGGTGATGGATTGTGCAAAAGGTTGCGGACCAGGTAGTATGGTTGCCTGACTGCCTCCCAGTACCACGCCGCCCATGGCCGAAGTCATGTACTGAAAATAAGGATAGAAACTCGAGGTATTCTGATTTCCCAATACACCCCACGATCCGCGGATTTTTATCATTTCGTAACCCCGTTCGTAGAGCGGTTTGAAAAAGGGCTCCTGTGCTATATTCCATCCGGCCGACACCGAAGGGAAGGTGCCCCAGCGCTGGTGTGCCGGGAAACGTGAAGCTCCGTCGCCGCGCAGGTTCACTTCCAGCATGTAGCGGTCGGCAAAGTTGTAGTTTACGCGACCGAAAATCCCCAGGTTCGACCAGTCGCCTTTTTTCTCCGACATCATCGGATTGGTGCCTGCTCCCGAGGGCAGAAACGGTCTGCTGTCGAGCGTGATATTGTCCGAAGCCAGACGAATGCGTTCGGTAAAGTAATACTCGGTTTGCATGCCGGCCAGTACCTTCAGGGTATGATTGCCCGCTACCCATTCGTAATCGCTGCGGAGATTGCTGTTCACGTAGTTGACATGCCCGAAGGCCCGCTCGAAATAATTGACTCCGGCGGCGGGTTGACGAAGGAAGCTACCGTCGGCATTCACCACGCTTTTATCGGCTACGCCTTCGAGCACCGAAAAATAATTCTGGCTTCCATCGGGCAGGGTATACGACAATTTGTTGAACTGCCTGCTTTCCGAGGGTTTTTCGATACGGCTACCCAGGTCGAAATAGATTTTCCATTTCCTGAGCGGCTCCCAGGTGAATTGTGCCTGGTTGTAGAACAATTGGTTGTTCTGGATATACCGGCCTCCTTCGAGCAATGCCGGAATCAGCGATTCGCGGTTGTACTCCCCGTTGGGCATCAGCACGGGCATCAGCGGTGATCGCCGGCCCAGGTTGTGATAAAACAAGGCGTTCATGGCCGAAGGTTTGTCGTTCGAAGTGTCCACCAACCGGGTATTCCAGTTTAGACTCAGTTTTTCGGTAAAGTGGATATTGATTTTCCCGTTGATGGTTAATCGCTGGTAGTTTTCGTTGGCATAGGTAAACAATCCGTCCTGATTGAGGTAGTTGGCCGATAAAAAATAGCCGATCGATTTCCCTCCGCCGCTCACACTCAGGTTATGTTCCTGCGAGCTTGTGTGCGTTTTCAGGTGGGTTTCGTACCAGTTGGTGTTTCCAAAGCTGCGCTGGTTCCAGGCCCAGTCGTTCACTCCTTCGGCCTTTTCGATGCCGAAGGGGAGTTCGCCGCGTTGATACCGCAAAATTTTCGTGAGCTGGCCGGTGCCGAACGGCGGGTTTCCTCCCGCATTTATGTAAGCATCGTTCACCATCAATGCATAGGTGTACGAATCGACGGCATGAGGCACGGCCACCGGTTGCGAGAACCGTACGTTGCCGGTGTAGCTTACCCTGGTTGGCTGTTCGCGTCCTCCGTTTTTGGTGGTAATAAGAATGACGCCGAAAGGCGCCCGTGAACCGTAAATGGCCGCTGCGGCAGCATCCTTCAGTACGGATACGTTTTCCACATCGTTGGGGTTGAGGCTCGACAGGTCGCCTTCGATCCCATCGATGAGTACCAGGGGCGATGAGCCGGAGCCCTCGCCAATGGTTCCGATGCCCCGGATGTTGATGGTCATCGATTGCCCCGGAGCTCCTCCGTTATCGTTCAGGATGTTCAGACCGGCGATGGCTCCCTGCAGCCCTTGTGTGACATTGGAGATAGGGCGCGATTGTAGTATGGTGTTGTCGATGGTTTTCACCGAACCGGTGGCGTTGATTTTTTTCTGTGTTCCAAATCCCACCACCACTACTTCGTCGAGCAATTTGGTATCGCTGTTCAGCGTTATCATCAGTCCGGATGTTCGTGCTCCGGGTTTCACTTCCTGCGTTTGCATCCCCACGTAGGACACCACTAATATATCGTTGCCGGAGCCGAGCTGAATCGAAAAGTTTCCGTCGAAATCGGTGGTGGTGCCCGTAGTGCTGCCTTTTACCAGGATGGTGGCCCCGATGATGGCCTCACCGGTGGTGTCGGTCACTTTGCCGCTCACGCGTACGCCCTGTGCCATCATCGACAGCTGTAATGCAATAAGCAGCATCAAAATAAGTATTCGTTGCATGATAGATTCAAATTATTCGTTTTGTGCTTTTTGATTGAAAATGACACGGTACATTACCAGGCTGTCGCGGGTGTAAATGTACTGGTTGGCCAGGATAGGCCGGCGTGCTTTTGCCAGACCGGGGCTCAGTCGCGCCTTGATAATACCGTCGCCGGCTCCCGAGCTGATCTGCGTCTGCAACCAGGCGATTTTGCCCTGGAAATCGGGGATGGGGGCCAGCCAGCGGGCATTGGTGGCCACGCGGATCTGAATTTCGCCGCGGGCGGCGTTTAGTAAAATCGTGTCGAGTTCGATGTATTTCCCTTTTTTCCCCGATCGATAGGTAGTGTCGATACTACGTTGAATGGCGAACGGATAATTCGTGCCCGAGGTGTCTGTTATCTGGACCACCTCCAGTGTGGGTTGCAAGGTGAAATCGCCCGGATTGACGGGTTCCTGTTCGCAGCTGCTGAATACAATAAGCGCTGCCAGCAATCCTGAAATTAGAATTCTTCTCATATCCTGTTGTTTTTCCCCGGTAGTGACTCGTCTTCAATCCCTGCCGGGGAGCTGTTTGTATTTAATTTTTTATGAATTTTCCGGAATAAATCGTACCATCGCTGGCGTATATCCGCAGCGTATAAAGTCCGCTCGCATGCCGTGCCACTGGTATCGATGTGGTAGGATTGGCTACCGAATCGATCAATTGTCCGGCAGCATTGTAGAGGCTGATGCTGCTCACCGCGGCATCGCCCGGCAGCGAATACTGAATGAATTCGGAAGCCGGATTGGGGTAGACATTGATTCGGGTGGCAAAATAAGCCGGGCGTTGCAGGCTGGTGGGATGTACAGTTACCTGAGTAATGATGGAATCGACATTGCTGGCTACCGCAAAATTCGACCATTTGGGCAAACTGTACGGATGCGCGGTGGATACGTCGTTACCCATGTCCCAGTAAAAAATACCGGCCAGGTCGTTGGTGTGAATGAATTCGCTGCGGTTGTAGGTTTGATTCACCCCGGTAATGTGCCGGTATTGACCGTTGGCATCGAGTACTACATCCATATCGGGGGTGTAGGGTGGCTCGAGCAATCCGTTGCGAACCCCGATGGGCTGCGACGAGCTTATCACGTTGGAGCCGGCCTGGTCGGTGGTAGCGCGCGAAGTGGTGGTAGCGTACGAAAGAAGGATTTTATCTTTCGGATAGCCATGGTTCACAAACATCGAATAGCCGTTGGTAAATGTATTCCATTTGAAGATATAGGGTTGGGGGCCGTAAATCTGGAAATTGAAATAATCGACGTATTGAAAATATTTTGCCGGAATGGCATACGAAACGTAATGCGGCGATACGGTGAATATTTTCTCACCGGGCATCAGTTTCCCGACTTCTTCAATCAGCAGCCCGTAATTGTTGAAGCAGGTGCCGTCGTAGCACCATTCGAAATCGAGGTCGATTCCGTCGAAATCGCTTGCAGCAGCTACGATACCCTGTGCCATCAGCTTGCGCTTGGCCGCATCGGCTATGGTACCCTGCCAGTTGTCGTGGCCCTTCACGCTCATGCGCAGCGTATAGCCGCGGTACCCTTTATAAGCGCTCCGCACGATGTTCATAAAATGCTTGTACGAATACGAGTCGTAACCGGGATTGCTGATGCTGTCGTAGTTCCAATACGAGTTCATTTTGTACAATACCGATTGAGCCGTAATAATTTTTCCAAATCCCGGCATGGGGAGTTCGTTCATGTAATTTTTTAGCTGATCTTCGGTAAGATCGATATGCCAGATGACCGTTTCGTCGAGCTTTGCTTTCAGGTTTTGCCCTACCACGGCAGTCGTGCCGGCCACTCCCTGAGGCAGCAGGGTGGTGGGTTGTGTTGCAGGCGTGCCGGTACTGTTGGGGAAATAACCCTTGCCGTTTACTGCAAACATAAAGGTTTTGGAGATTCCCAGTTCGAGCGAAAAGGCTACGATGCCCAGGTGCCACCAGTTGCCTACCGGATTAGCAAGCATAGCGGGAGTAATGGGACGTTTGAATTCCAGTCCGTTGAGGCGCACGATGAGTTCTTTGGTTTCCGGGTTGCCCAGGCGGATCGAAAAACCCTGAGTTGCCGAACTTTCTTTTTTGAAGATAAAGGCTCCTTCGGTCCATTCGTCGAGGTAGATCCAGGTGTGGAAGGAGTATTTGGTGTCGGGAATAAGTGCATTGGGGCCCACCGACATTGCCGCCCCGGCGCCGTTAAACGCAACTACACCCTGCCGTCCCTGGAAGTCGGGGAGGTAAGACGTGTTGGTCAGTTCACCCTGGTTTACGGGAAACGGCAGGGTGATTTTACCGGTAGCGTCGGATTCGACGCCCAGCATGATGATGTCGTTGGCCAGCAGGTATTTTTCACGGTCGACACCCCGGTCGGCAAAGCGCGAAAAATCGGTGTAAGCCATTTGTTTGCGGTATTTAAAAGCTTTATTGTCGGTTACTTGTGTCCGTTGCGCTCCCGACGATGAAAATACTCCATGGTGATTGAAGGTGTAATCCACTACATTTTCGCAGAGGTTTTGGTCGAATTTATAATACAGCACCAATTGGTTCCAGTGGGGATGGTATTTGTTGAGGGTGTTGCGCCACAATAAAAAATCGGTAGGAAGGGCGCTGGTCCAGACGCGCAGTTCGTCGATACGGCCGTTGAAATGTTCGCCGATAAGGAATGGATCGTTGGAGGCCGGAATGGTCATCGAGGTCGTGGAAGTGTGTATGCCCACCGAATTGACACGTACCGATAAATTCCCCTGTTCGTGAATGATGCTGATGTGTGCCCATTGGTTGAGGGCGGCTGCAGCTGCCGTGAGTTGAACCGATTGGGTTCCGGCCGTAAATATGAGTTTGCCGGAACTGGCGCCCAGGCGCAGGCTGAGTTCTTCGCCGCCCCTGCCGCGGCTGAAAACAGCGGCTCCCGGAGACCAGGTTGCAGGATGTATCCAGACCTGGAATGTGTAAGTATCAGCCTGATTAATTTCATGGATTTGTCCGGCGTTGACATAGCCGTTGCCGGTAAGCGAAAGCGAATAATTGTCGACTTGCGAATAGAGTGAGATCGAACCGAGCAATAACAATAGAACAAGGAAGTGTTTCATTTGGTAAAAATTTGTAGTGAACAATCCGGCAATCGCGAGGAGCCGGCAGTGATGGAAGGGGGCGCCACGAAGGTTGTAAATACCACCGGAAACAGGTGTGTGGCGCTGTCTCCGGTGGTTGGACCTTTACCTATCGTACGGAAATTTTTGCACTCATTCGTCCCGAACGAATTATATACAGTCCTGTAGCTAACTCAAAACGATCGTTATCGCTTTCGGCGATGAAATTTTTAACCGCGCGACCGGTAGCGTCGTATACATTCACAGGACTTCCGGCAGCCACATTCAGCAGTTGCACCGCATGGCCATCGACAGCCAGCTGCAGTTCTTCCGAAAGCGATTTCAGAAAGTTTAAGCCGGTAGTGCCGGGAGTATACGTTTCCATTTTACGGGTCACAGGGTCGCCCGTAGGTTCTTTTATAAAGCGAAGTTCCTTGATCAGTAAGGTGCCGTTGCCAGTTGTGGCGGTCAGTTCTATTTTCAACCGATTGGGTAATCCGGCTGGTTCGGGCACGGTGGTGTCGAATTCGTACAACATCCATTTCGTGGGGTCGTAATAGGCTTCCCCTTCGTCGTTTGGTAGCGGATCGCCATATTCGTCGGTGGCCTGAAACGCATCGCTCGGAAACGGAGAGTGCGTGTTGAAGTCGCTTGGCGAGGTGTTGTTCTGGGCATTGGAGGTATAGAATTTACCGAGAAACGAGCCGGTATTGCTGATGGTGTTTTCGGCAATTGAAAATACCAACCGTACCCTTACGGTTGCTTTTTTAGTAGCCTCGGCCGTAGTCATGCCTTCGTCCACAAATTGCTTAATGGTGGGAGTTTTGGTTTTGTCGGCGTAAAAATTCATATTGAACCAGGCTCCGTTGTAACCGGCTCCCATCGCCGTGCCTGCACTGTATGCCGAGCTCTTGCCGCGCAGTACCAGTACTTTTCCTATTGTTCCGCCCAAATCGACAATATTAAGGCCTTCCTGGATGGCTGCCGGTTGTGCCGCTTCGAGACCTGTAAATACGGCCGGTCCGCCCGCCAATACCAAAAAACCATTGTTGAAATTCTCGACAGGGACGGTCCATCCTGCCGGAGGATTGGCGCCGGCATTCGTCGCGTTCACGGTAAAACGGCCTACCGCCTGTTCCGAAAACAAATAACGTGAAGGAGTGATGTCTTCTTCGGCAACAGCCGTGAATTGCATACCTGCAAAAGCAGCTAAAAGCAGTAATGTTTTTGATTTCATAAGTACACTGAATTAAAGTTGAAAATTTGATGCCACAAATGTAAGCAGATCCTGCCGAATTGATGTTCGATTTCGTTCTTGCTTTGTCCGATATTGTACGAATTGACGGGAATGAAATTAAAATTATTTAGTTATGTGTCGCATTTGGATAAAATTGTACATAGAAAATACAATTTCAAACATGAATTTCGAATAATAAGCTTAAATTTGCAATTCAACAGAAGTAAATTGTGCAGGTTAACCCATTATCATTCATGAAATGAACAAAAAACAAAAATTAGCGGCGTTCACCGGTATGTCGGCCTTGCTGGTCGGGAGTGCTGCACTGGCAGTACCCAAGAAACCCTTGAATATTATCTACATCATGTCCGACGATCATACCGAGCAAATGATCAGTGCTTACGATCTTCGTTTCGGCCATACGCCTGCTATCGATCGCATTGCCGGCGAAGGTCTCCGGTTTACACGGAGCTTTGTCGCCAATTCCATTTCAGGACCCAGCCGGGCCTGCATGCTCACCGGCAAGCATAGTCATAAAAACGGTAAAGTCGACAACCAGGATCATTTCGACGGTTCGCAGCAAACAATGCCCAAGCTGATGCAGGCGGCAGGTTATCAAACAGCAATGATAGGGAAATGGCATCTCGAAAGCCTCCCCACCGGTTTCGATTATTGGGAAATTCTTCCGGGCCAGGGCAATTATTACGAACCCGATTTTATAACCAGCAAAGGTATGCACCGCGAACGCGGGTATGTTACCGACCTGATTACCGATAAAAGTATCGATTGGCTCGAGCAGCGCGACAAACAGAAGCCTTTTCTGATGTTTGTGCATCATAAAACGGCGCATCGCAACTGGATGGCAAAACTCGACGATTTGTATGCTTACGAGGATAAAACCTTTCCGGTACCGGCCAATTTTTTTGATTCGTACGCTAACCGTCCTGCTGCTGCGGGACAGGAAATGGAAATCGACCGGCACATGACTTTTCTGTACGATCTGAAAGTGCAGCATCCCCGGGGCGAGAAACATCCTTACGATGGTTTTGTAAACGGCCCCGACGGTACCTTCGGACGTATGCGTCCCGACGATCGCCGGGTCTGGGACCAGTTTTACGATTCGATAAGTAACGATTTGAAAGAGCGTAACTTAAGCGGGCGCGATCTGGTGCTCTGGAAATACCAGCGTTATATTAAAGATTACCTGAAAACGGCCAAATCGATGGACGATAATATTGCCCGCTTGCTCGATTACCTGGAGAAAGAAGGCTTGCTCGATAATACCTTGATCGTATATACGTCCGATCAGGGCTTTTATATGGGCGAACATGGCTGGTTCGATAAACGATTTATGTACGAAGAATCGCTCCGCACGCCGCTGGTGATACGAATACCCGATGCTATGGCCGGCCGGCGGGGCAGGGTAGTATCGCAAATGGTACAGAACATCGATCATGCTGCTACTTTTCTCGATCTGGCAGGTGTGCCGGTTCCCGGCGATATTCAGGGGGAATCGTACGCCGATTTGATCCGGGGCAAAAAATCGGCGGGCAACCGGAAAGCGATTTATTATCATTATCAGGAATATCCGGCCGAACATATGGTGAAAAGGCATTATGGAATTCGTACCGAACGCTATAAACTAATTCATTTTTATAACGATATCGACCATTGGGAGTTGTATGACCTGAAAAAAGATCCGTCGGAAATGACCAATCTGGCTGCCAATCCGCGGTATCGTAAACTCCTTGCAAAATTAAAAGTGCAGTTGCACGAACTTCAGGTAAAGTACGACGATCCGATCCGTTTTCGGTTTCCGCCGGTAGCCGGCCTGCATACAAAATAATAATCACATACTACAATTTATAATGATTTGTAAATCAAAGCGTTTGCTGTACAGCTTGCTGGCGGCCCTGCTCATGCTGTTTGGTGCCGATACGGTAAGGGCACAGCTTATTCCGCAACCGGCACAGCTCCGGTACACTTCCGAAGCATTCGAATTCAACCGTTCGACCCACTGGAATATCGCCGATTCAACGGTGCTCCGTGTAGCTCAGCCTTTTATCGACCAGCTTCAACGGGCAAGCGGATTACCCCTGCGCATACGGCTGAAGGGTAAACCCGCCCGAAATTCGGTACAAATGACCTACGATCCGGGCTTGTGCGAAGAGGGTTACCGGCTCGCTGTTTCAACGCAATCGATCCGCATCGAAGCCTCTACCCAACGCGGATTTTATTATGCACTCCAAACCCTGTTTCAATTGATGCCCGATACGGTGTATGCCTTCGATGAGTCGGCGACCCAAGGTTTGTACAGGGCGGTTAAACCCCTGAAAATAAAAGTTCCCGGAGTGAACATCGACGATGCTCCCCGGTTTGGATATCGTGGCTTTATGCTCGATGTAGCCCGGTATTTTATGCCTAAACAGGAGGTGTTGAAACTCATCGGTTACCTGGCCATGCACAAAATAAATGTTTTGCATTTACATCTGGTCGACGATAATGGATGGCGGATTGAAATTAAAAAATATCCGCGTCTTACCGATACCGGTGCCTGGCGGGTCGACCGGATCAATTCCTTCCCTTTGCGCGCCAACCCCGAAGCGGGCGAGTCGGCTGTAAAAGGGGGATATTATACGCAGGAAGATATGCGCGAAATCGTAGCTTTTGCAGCCCGTCATCAGATTGAAGTGATTCCCGAGATCGAAATGCCGGCACATACCAATTCGTCGCTGGCGGCCTATCCCCACCTGGCTTGTCCGGTGGTGGAGCAGATACCCGGGGTGCTGCCGGGAGGCGGCGGAACGCAGGCCGCCGTGATTTATTGTGCGGGCAACGATTCGGTGTTTACTTTTCTGGAAGATGTTCTCGGCGAAGTGATGGACATATTTCCTTCGAAATACATCCATATCGGAGGCGATGAAGCTATAAAAACGCATTGGAAGCAATGTGCGTTATGTCAGGCCAGAATGAAAGAGCATGCTATTCCTGATGAGGAAGAATTGCAGAGCTATTTCATCGGGCGTATTAACCGTTTCTTGCTACAGAACGATCGCAGGTTGATAGGCTGGGACGAACTGGTCGACAGCAGGATACCCGAAAAAGCCGTGATTGTGGGCTGGAGAGCCGATGGGTCGGGAGCAGAAACGGCTGGAGAGCAGGGATTTAACTATATAAAGAGTCCGGCATGGTATTATTATTTTATACGTTACCAGGGGCCGCAATGGTTTGAGCCGTTTACGTATTTTGGAAACACTACCTTGTACGATGTGTACAACTACGAGCCGCTTCCGGCAAGGTTGCCGTCTTCGGTAGGAAAACAGATGTTGGGGGTGCAGGCTTGCTTATGGACCGAGTTTGTCAGCCGTCCCGAAGAGGCTTATTACCTTGTTTTTCCCCGGTTGGCTGCATTTGCCGAATCGGCCTGGTCGCAGCCCGACCGGAAAAACTGGAACGATTTTACCCGTCGCATGGATCCTATGCTTCGGCGTTATCAATGGCTGGGTATTCCGTATGCCCGTTCGATGTACAATATTCAGCACCGGGTGGTGCCTTCCAATGGCCGGTTGAAAGTAACCCTCACCAATATCCTTCCTGCCGTCGACCTTCGATATACCCTCGATGGCAGCGAACCCGGGCCCGGCTCGCAGCTCTACAGCGATACCTTATGGTTAAATCCGGGTACAATGGTGCGGGCCGCCACCTTTGCCGGCGGGCAGCGTAGGGGCGAGATACTGTCGCTCAATACATTGAACCACAAAGCGGCAGGGAGCAAAATAGTATCGTCGGAAGCAATGGCCGGGGTATTGCTCAACGGAGTAAGAGGCAGCGAAAAACTGACCGATGGAGAATGGGTTGATTTATACGACCGCGATGCCCGCTTCGAAATTCACTGGCCCGATACGATCAGCATCTCCCGGTTGGGAGTAGGGATGTTGAACAATGCAGGAATGGGGGTTCATTTCCCTGCTTCCATCCAGGTCATGATTTCTACCGACGGGCAAAATTTTATACCTTTACGGCTGCATTCGTTTTCGGATACCGAACGCTTTCAGCAAGGGCATTTCCGAACCACCCGTTATATCGAATTGGGCGCCCGGAAGGTAAAAGCTATGCGCATTCTCGTTCAAAATCCGGGAATTACGCCGGAATTTCATCTTCGCAAAGGAATTGCAACACGGGCAGCTCTCGACGAATTAATTATCGAATAACTACACGAACCATGAACACAAAACGTATTTTATTGGCTTTTTTAGTGCTTACGGGATGGATGGCTCCTGTTGCGGATGCACAAAATTATGTGGCCGTACCCGACGGAGCCGACGATGCCGCTGTGCTCGAAGCTGCACTTGCTGTGCGGCCTTCCGAACGACAAATGGCATGGCAGGAACTGGAATATTACGGATTTATTCATTTTGGTCCAAATACATTTACAGGCAAGGAATGGGGCGACGGCACCACCGATCCGGCCGTGTTCAATCCGACCGGACTTGATGCCAATCAATGGGTTGCTGTATTCAAGGAGGCCGGAATGAAAGGATTGATACTCACAGCCAAGCATCACGATGGATTTTGTTTGTGGCCCACGGCTACGACGGAATATTCGGTGGTACAATCGCCCTGGCGTTCGGGCAAAGGCGATCTGGTGAAAGAAGTTGCCGATGCATGCAGGGCGGCCGGTCTGAAATTCGGAGTGTATTTATCGCCCTGGGACCGCAACCATCCTGCCTATGGCGATTCGCCTGCCTACAACGAAGTGTTTCGCCGCCAGCTTACCGAACTGCTCACCAACTACGGCGAGGTGTTTGAAGTCTGGTTCGACGGTGCCAATGGAGAAGGTCCGAATGGTAAGGTTCAGCAATACGATTTCGAATCGTATTACGCCCTTATTCGCCAACTTCAGCCCGGTGCCGTAATTGCGATTATGGGGCCCGACGTGCGCTGGGTAGGAAATGAGGCGGGCAAGGGGCGCGATCCGGAATGGAGCGTGTTGCCGGTGGAAGTAGCTTCGCGGCGTAAAATTGCTGCCGATTCGCAGCAGGATGTAAAGCAAGATATGTTTGTACCCAAAGATGCGCGCGGAAACGACTTGGGTAGTCGTGAAAAACTGAAGGGCACCTCGGGAATCATCTGGTATCCGTCCGAAGTCGATACGTCCATCCGTCCGGGCTGGTTTTATCATTCCTCGCAGGACGATAAGGTAAAATCGCCCCGTCAGCTCGAAGATATTTACTATAGTTCGATCGGGATGAATTCGACCTTGTTGCTCAATATTCCTCCCGATCGCAGGGGCTTGATTCACGAGAACGATATCGATCACCTGATGGCGCTCCGCCGGCGTATCGAGGCTACCTTTGCCGTGAACCTGGCCCGGCAGGCGAAACTGAGCAGTGTCAGACCAGCCAGAGGTTTTGAAGCAACCAAACTGACCGACGGCGATAAGCACAGTTATTGGAAAGCCACTACCGCCGCCAGCGAACACGCTATTGAATTCCATTTTAAAAAGCCGGTCACTTTCGACCGGTTGATGCTTCAGGAAAATATACGCAATGGTCAGCGCATCGAAGCTTTTCAGCTGGAAATCTATCAGAACGGCCGGTGGATGAAAGTGGCCGAAGGCCGGACTGTGGGTTACAAACGCTTGCTTCGCTTTGAAAGAGTGTCGTCCAAAAAAGTAAGGGTGAAGATTACAGCGTTCAGGGCGGCTCCAGAGCTCATCGAAGCCGGATTGTATCTTGCACCGGAGAATTAGCGCTACTCAACTGTTAATTAATGGAGGATTGGACGATTCGCGTACAATATCGGGCCAAAAGCGAATGATTTTGTACTCAGGGGGTAAACATACCATGTACATTTGCAGCATTATTAACACAAGTAATAATCTTTTAAATGTAATGCTTTATGAAAAAAATGATTACCCTGGTGCTAGGCATCATGTTGGTTGGGGGCGTTGAGGCCACAGTTTATGTTGTTCCGGGAGGAACCGGCGACGGTTCGTCGTGGTCGAATGCACTGGGCGATATACAATCGGCCGTTAATGCTGCTCAAGTACTCTTTTCGACCTCGTCGGAAGCACAGGATGTATGGGTGAAAGCCGGGACGTACTCGACGGCTGCCGCTCCTGTTCTGATGAAAGAGGGAGTGAATCTTTACGGTGGTTTTGCCGGAACCGAAACCGAGTTGTCGCAACGGGCCAGAGGAACCGATCCGTGGGATTTTACCCATGTTACGATTCTCGATGGGGGAGCAGCCAAACGTTGTATCGAAGTTGCCGCCAATTTTCCGGCCGTATATGTAATCGATGGATTTACCATTACCAACGGTAACGGTCAGGGAACACAATTGAACAACAGCGGCGGTGGTGTGCTGCTGCGGGCCAACCTGAAATTACAAAACTCGATTGTCACCGGAAATACGACTACCGGAAACGGTGGCGGGATTAATGCCGTAGGGGGGATTGTTTCCAATTGCCGGATATACAACAATACTACTACCTCGGGCACAATTCCTGCCGCCGGTGGAATATACGCCGCTCCGGCTTCGGGTTTTGCATCGCTCATCGAGCACTCACTTATCGAACAAAATGCACAGGGTGGCGTGCGGGTGCAGGCTGCCGGCAACAGCACGTTGAACAGCCTGATTATCCGCAACAATACTTCAACGGGTGCAGGAGCGGGGATTTATACCAACAATCCGGGGAGTTGTACGATTACCAATTGCCTGATCACGAACAATACCGGAAACAATACCGTATATCTGAACAAAGGCACCATGGTAAACAATACCGTTGCCAACAACGAAGGTCTTATCTACCTGGCTTCGGCTACCAATACCGGCGAATTGTACAATAATATTGTCGTGGGCAATGTTGCCAAAGCTACCACAACTCCGGTTGCTATCAGTGTGGTTGCCGGTTATCCTGCCGGTAAAGTAAAATTCAATGCTACATGGCCCAGTGTTGCGTCGTATAGCTGGGCCGACGGTTCCGATTCAATTCTGCTTACCGATGCGGCCACTGCCTGGCAGGATATTGCTTTTATTGCTCCCACTTCGTTTGCCGGTGCTACCACCGATGCAGTTAAACTGACCGAAATCGCCCAGGCAAACTGGAAAGTCGGTTCGGCTTCATTGGCGGTGAATGCAGGCGAAAATAGTTATTTCCCCGCTGCGATCACCTTCGATCTGGCTGGTCTGGACCGGGTTGCAGGTGCCCGCATCGATTTGGGTGCATATGAACTTCCCGAAGGCACAACTGCTCCGGATGCTTCGCCGGAAAACAGAGTGTCGGTTGCCGTAGGGGGAGATCGGGTTTATATTTCGGGTCTGACTGCCGGCGAGGAGGTAGCAGTTTATTCCATCGCAGGTACGATGATGGGCTCGGTGAAAGCCGCTTCGGAGCCGGTTGTCGTGAAGCTTGAAAAAGGTATTTACATTGTAAAAACCCCCTCACAAACGCAAAAAATTGTTGTTCGTTAACTACTAGTTTTTTTAAGGTTGGGTTTATTCCGGGCTGGAATTGTAGTTCATTGAAAATGAATGCATTTCAGCCCTTTTTTTTGAGTTTCGAACCGGAAACGGACAAAAAAAGCACTAATCTGAATTATTTTGTCCCGTCGGTTTCTGGCGGACTCTCTATTTTTGTGTCGTTGAACTGCAACAACAACTTCTGTTCGGAAATTATCAATCAACTATAAAAAAAAATAGCATGAAAAAATTAGTTTTACTTCTTGTTCTGGGCATATCGATGTACACGTTTGCCGAATCGAAAAACGGAGTGGTGTATGTAAAACCAGGAGCAACCGGAACCGGAGCTTCGTGGGACGATGCATTGGGCGATATTCAGGCTGCTATCACACTGGCGCGTACCGAGAATTCCCAGGCCCGTAAGGATGTGTGGGTGGCCGGTGGCGAATTTACGATTACTACGGCCATTGCACTCAACGATAGTGTGAATGTTTACGGCAGTTTTGCCGGAACCGAAACGGCTGTTGCGCAGCGTGCCCGGATTGAAAATGGAAATCCCTGGGAGTTTGCCAGTCCTACCGTGCTGAAAGGAAATGGCGCCCGGTTGGTTCAGGCCGGAGGTCATATGGATATGGAAACCATTTTCGACGGATTTGTACTCACGGGAGGAAATGGTACGGGTTCGGCTTTGAGTGGCTCGGGCGGCGCTGCTGTGGCACGTGGTAACGTGGTGTATCAGAACCTCATTGTAAGAGAAAATACTGCTACGGGAGCCGGAGGTGCTTTTATCATGACGGGTGGGACGGTACGTTACTGTTTGATCGAATCGAACGTACATACTACGGGAGGTAACGGTGGCGGCGGCATCTTTTCCAATCCGCCGGCCGGTTATCCTTCGTATATCGAACATAATGTGATCCGGAACAATTCGAGTACGGTGCGTGGTGCCGGTATTGGTGTACAGGGAGCCGAAATGACCTATGTTTCGCACAACCGCATCTACAACAATACAGCGGCCGACGGTACGTCCATGAAGCCGGGCGGAGGTATTTACTCCAACAGTGCCAACAACCGCATTCTCAATAATTTGATTTACAACAATACGGGCGGAACGGCCGTATATTACAACGGAGGAAATTTCTACAACAACACCGTGGTGAAGAATATCGGAGGTATTTATCTGGCCGGAAACGCGATCAATATTGCCAATACCGTTGTTTGGGGCTGTGCGACCGATGTTACGGGTACCACTCCCACCAGTATTACGGGGGTTGCCAACTCGTCGTGGAATGTATCCAATAATGCGACTTATAACCCCATTCCGACCGATAAGAGCTGGACCATTGAAAACAATATTCAACTCTCGTCGAATGTGTCGAACGGGAATATCCCGGAACCTGCACCAGGTACGGTAGGAAGCGGGCCTAAGTTTGTCAAAGTGACCAGTTTCTATGGTGTGGCGCTCGATGATGTACAAAAAGCCAACCTGGATAGCGCCAATTGGGATATCAGCAGTACGTCGCCGCTTGTAAATAGGGGCAAGCCGATTGAAACGGTGGTGGTTGATTTTACAGGCTTGAATCGTCCGCAGGGATTCCCGGCTGCCGAAGCCAACTACGATATAGGAGCCTACGAATTGCCGTATTACACGGTAGTTGCGGGAGAGAAAGACGGTGCGCAGGGTAAAATATACAGCTCACTGGGCGAACTTCTTCCCGAAAACTTCAGCTATGGTTATGCCAGGGGTTCGTTGCTCGAGCTTTTCTTCGAACCGCTTACCAGCAACGAGATTGCGCGTGCCTATTATACCCTTTCGACCGATGGAGGATTAACCTTTACCGGCGACGAAGTTGAGTTTACCGGTGAAATTGATAACGATGGCTTCTGGAGAACGCATGTGAATGCATCGTTCAAGGTGAGCGTGGTGTGGGTAGCCGGAACTTCAACCGACGAATTCGACCGGCCGGAGGTACGCCTGTACGGAGAAGCGGGTGCCATACGTATCGCAGGACTCGAAACGGGTGAGCGGGTGGATGTGTATTCCTTGGCGGGAGTGCTGGTTAAGAGTGTTAAATCCACATCGACCGAACTTCAGCTGGATGCTGCAGCCGGAATGTACCTGGTTCGCACGTCGGCCGGTGTAAACAAAGTGATTGTTCGATAATCCGATAACACACAGCAATGAGCAGATTAGTAAAATTTTTAGCGATGCTGGCGCTGGTCCTGATTAGTTCGGGACTGGCTGCCCAGATCACTGTTACGGGAACTGTTTTCGACGAGGCCGGAGAATCGTTGCCGGGCGTGAACATCATTCTTAAAGGTCAGGACAAAGGAACGATTACCGATTTCGACGGAAAGTTCGGTTTGCCGGTTCCCAATGTGAATTCGGTATTGGTGTTTTCGTACCTGGGCTACCAGACGGTCGAAATGAAAGTTGATCGTTCGAAGCCGATGTCGGTGGTAATGAAAGAAGAAACCAAAGCGCTGAACGAAGTGATGGTTATCGGATATCAGGATGTTCGGAAACGCGATCTTACCGGTTCGGTAGCTAAAGCCAATATCGACGATATGCTGAAGGCGCCGGTTGCCAGTTTTGATCAGGCACTGGCGGGACGTATTGCCGGGGTAAACGTGAGTTCGGGCGAAGGCACCCCGGGTGGAGTGATGAAGATTATCATCCGCGGAAACAATTCGCTTACACAGGATAATACTCCTTTGTTCATTATCGATGGTTTCCCGGTGGAGGATCCTGCAGTAGGCAGTTCGGTGAATCCCAACGATATCGAGTCGATTGATGTGCTGAAAGATGCTTCGGCTACCGCTATTTATGGTGCGCGTGGCGCCAATGGTGTCATTATTATTACCACCAAGAAAGGGAGCATCGGCGAACCGCAGATTAGTTACGACGGCTCGGCCGGTATTCAGCGGATCACCCGGAAAATCCCGATGATGGATGCCTACGAATTTGTTCGTTTGCAAAGTGAAATCGCGCCTGATATTATTTCGGGCGAGAACGGCTATTTCAAAACCTATGAAGGAAAAACCTATTCGCTGGACGATTATCGCAATGTGCCGCAATACGACTGGCAGGATCTGATCTTTCAGGACGCTTTCCAGCAGAGCCACAGCGTATCGCTCACGGGCGGAACGGCCGGTAACCGCTACAATGCTTCCTTTTCGTATTACGATCAGGACGGGGTGGTGCTTGCCTCCAATTACAACAGGATCCAGGGACGGTTGGGTACCACGATTAAAAAGAACAAGCTCACCGTCAACCTCACGACGAATTATTCGCGGGCTTCGCAAACGGGAAGTTCGCCTTCGCAATCGTCGTACAGCGGCATGAATAACTTATTTTACAGTGTATGGGGCTATCGCCCGGTGACACAACCGGGAATTCCGCTTACATCGTTGTTGAACAATACTACCGACGAAGGAGTGGATCCTACCAACGATTACCGGTTCAATCCGATCCTGTCGCTCAACAACGAATACCGTAAAACGATCACTTCGTATACTCAATACAACGGATTTCTGGAATACGAACTTTCGAAAGGGCTGAAGCTGAAAGTTTCGGGCGGATACACGATCGATGGCCGCCGGGGCGAAACCTTCAACAACTCGAAAACACGCTACGGATCGCCGGTATCCAACGATAAGGTAAATGCAACTTTGTCGACTTCGGAACGTAAAACCTGGCTCAACGAGAATATTCTTACTTATCAGGCGAATGTTGATAAAAAACACTTCATTAATGCGCTGGCCGGGATCACCATGCAGGAATCGATGTACGACTTCTACAGCATGAAAACCATCAACATCCCCAACGAATCGCTGGGAATGGCGGGGATGAGTCAGGGTACGCCCAACGACATCAATTCCATCCTGTCGAGTTGGGGGATGATGTCGTACCTGGGCCGGTTTAACTACAACTATCTGTCGAAATACTATTTCACGGCTTCGTACCGTATCGACGGTTCTTCCAAATTTGCCAAACGAAATCGTTACGGATATTTTCCTTCGGCATCGCTGGCCTGGAATTTTACCGAAGAAAACTTCCTGAAAGAATACAGTTACTGGCTGAGTTCCGGAAAATTACGGTTGAGCTGGGGTGAAACCGGAAATAACAGGGTGGGCGAGTACGATACCTACGCCCAGTTGCTGATGCTGCAGGGCGCACAGGGTAATTTCTCGGGTATCAACGATATAACGCATGGAATTTATCCCTTCAACAACAACGTCAGTTCGGTAGGTGCGATACCCGGCAGTTTACCCAATAAAGATCTGAAATGGGAAACAACTACACAAACCAATATCGGTATGGATGTTTCGTTGCTGAAAGAAAAGATAAGTCTGACGTTCGACTGGTACAATAAAATCACTTCCGATCTGTTGCTGAATGCAGCGCTGGTGCCCTCGTCGGGGCATGGTGCAGCCATGAAAAATATTGGTAAAGTTCTGAACCGGGGTTTTGAATTTACCGTGAACACCACCAATATCCAGACACGGAAATTCCGCTGGACCTCGAATTTCAATATCGGTATCAACAAAAACGTGGTGCTCGGTTTGGCCGAAAATCAGTTGTCGATGCGTACCAATGCCTATTTTGACCAGAATTTCACGTCGCCCAATTATATCGCTAAAGTAGGTTATCCTATCGGGATGATGTATGGTTATATTTTCACGGGAACGTATAAAGAGGACGATTTTAATTCGGATGGCGCCAATTACTCGCTGAAACCGGGGGTAGCCCGTTATACTGCCGAAAACAATACGCAGCCGGGATACCCGAAATATGCTGACTTGAACGAAGATGGAATTATTGATTCCAACGACCAGACTTTCATCGGCCGGGGCGAACCGAAGCATGTCGGCGGTTTTACCAATAACTTCGAGTATGCAGGCTTCGATCTGAGTATTTTCTTCCAGTGGTCGTACGGCGCCGATGTGCTGAATGCGAATAAGCTGATGTTTGAAACCGGTTATAACCGCCGCCGCGACCTGAACCAGTTTGCAAGCTTTGCCGGTCGCTGGACTCCGACAAATACCGACAGTGATATTCCACGGGTGAGCGCATCGCCTTCGAATAATTTATTTTCGACCCGCCTGATTGAAGATGGTTCGTACTTGCGCTTAAAAACGCTTTCGCTGGGATACAGCCTGCCGAAAAATGTGCTCGATAAACTCAAGCTCAAAAAAGCCAGAATATACGTTTCGGGACAAAATCTGTTCACCTGGACCTCCTACAGCGGTTACGATCCGGAGGTTTCGATCCGCAATTCGGCCCTTACGCCTGGTCTCGATTTTTCGTCGTATCCGCGTGCCAAATCAGTGAATCTAGGTGTTAATGTTAATTTTTAATCGGCAAAACAATGAAAACCAACCAATTCTTATCCTTATTTATCCGACCGGCATATATACTGGGAACACTCCTGTTGTTTGCTTCGTGCGAGCGCCTGCTGGAAAAAGAACCTTATACGCTGACACTGGAAACCTATTTCAACAACGAAACTGAGTTGGAAACTTTCCTCACCGGCGTGTACAGCCCCATTATGCAGGAGCATTTTTACGGCAACAATTATCCCTTGTACAATGCGGGTGGCGACGATTTGACGTTTTATCAGCGTTCGTCGCCGGCCAGTAGTATATTATGTGCGAATGCCAACAGCAGTAATTCCTATATCACCACCTACTGGAGGATTTTGTACGAAGGTATCAACAGGGCCAACATACTGCTTGAAAATATCGACAAAAACGCGTCCATCCCGCAGGGGTATCGCGACCGGATACGTGCCGAAGCCCTGTTTTTGCGCTCGTTTTATTATTTCAACCTGATACAGGGCTGGGGCGATGTTCCCTTACGCCTGCAATCGACCAAAAGCGTATACGGGCTCGATGCACCCCGGGCCGATAAGCAGCTTATATACGATACCCTCATAGCCGATATCGTGAGCTCACTGCCCCATTTGTACAAATCGACCGATCTGCCGTATACCGGCAGGGTCACCCAATCGGCGGCCAAGGGTATTCTTGCCCGGATTTACCTGTTCAGGGCGGGAGAACATTTCCGCGACAATACAGCACCCGATGCCAATCGTCAGCTGTATTTTGCCGAAGCGAAACGTTGGGCGCTGGAAGTAAAAGAAAGTGGTTTACACGGTCTGGTAACTCCATATCAACGCGTATTTCTCGATTTGTCGGAAGATAAGTATAATAGCACCGGGGTGCGCGAAAGCATATGGGAAGCCGAAGAGGCAGGTAACCGTTCCACCGTCGAACAAGCAGCCGGAAGGTTGGGGAATACCCTTGGATTCGGAAGTTCCAACGATTTTTCGTCGACCGAAGGATTGAAGGAGTTGATGGGACTGGCCAATCCCGGGTACAGCTATAAATTTGCTTATGCATCGCTTAAATTATACGAAATGTACGAATCGGAAGGCGACACTGCCCGTGGCGACTGGAATATCGCCAACTATGAGTATGTATTCGAATCGAGCGGTTCGCGCAAGGTCCTCGGCCGGAAATATTATTTCGGAAAGAAACGCCCCGAATACATCGAGCCCGACGGATTCAGCTTTACCGAAGAAACCGAGGCTGCCAGCAACCGGAATAAAACCCGCTGTGCTGCCAAGTACCGTCGCGAACACGAAGTAGTGGGCCCGAAAAACAAAAATTATACTCCTATTAATTTCCCGATACTTCGCTATAGCGATGTGCTGCTCATGATTGCCGAGGCCGATAACGAACTCACCCCCGAGCCGTCGGCGCTTGCCTACGAGTGTATCGATGCCGTTCGCAACCGCGCCGGAATAATGCCACTCGCCGCACAAACGCTTACCAAAGCCCAGTTCCGCGATGCCATCAAAAAAGAACGTGCTATGGAACTCTGTTTCGAAGCCGGCCGCCGGTGGGACCTCATTCGCTGGGGAGAATTCGGTGCGACGATGCGCAGTATGCAGGGATTTGTAAATCAGGAAGGTTGGGGCGGAAACTTCAAATATGCATCGGCCTATTACAATGTTCCCGATACGTATACCTATTTCCCGATTCCCGACTCGGAAATGTCGATTAATAAACTCATCACTGCAAACAATCCTGGTTGGTAAATTAACTAATGAGCTACCGTATGAAACTACATAAACTATCAATGGTCGCAGCGCTGCTTGCTTTATTCGCAGCATGTGACGACGACCTTCAACAGCCGGTCGATTTTTCGGTCGACATCGAACCTTCGTCGAGCCTGGTGATTGACGATACGCTGATAACCGCTCCCAAAGGAAGCAAAATTAATTTCCGGTTCAAGGGAGATCCCGATTTTATTTCCTTTTCGTATACACGTTTTGTACCCACACTGCCCGAGCTGAGTTTTTCGACCCGTGCTGCCTGGGGTACCAGTGTGGCCAATTCGCTGAACGTATTTGTTTCCGACGAATTTAACGGATTGCTGTTGAACGATTTTTCGAAAGATTCGGTCAATATCGCTACCCATGCGTGGAAAGATATAACAGCTGATGCGAATTTGCCTTCGGCCACCAATAAAGTGCAGGCAGCATCCATAGCGCTCGGCCGGTACCGGGGAAAGGACCTGGTCGTTGCCTTTCGGTATAAGCCTACCGTGGCTACCGACTGGCAGCCTACCTGGGTGATTTCCGATTTGCAGCTTACCAACCGGCTGGTTTCCGATAATTCGGTAGAGTCGACCTACCTGGCGGCTACCTTTGGTTTTACTCCTTTCGATATGAACAACCGTGCGGCTGCCTATCGTGATACGCTGTTAGCAGGGGTATGGTCGACCAGAAAACCGACTGAACTCACCATCAATCGTACTTCGTCCAACAACGCGCTGAATCACGACTGGTTGATATCGCGTGCGGTACGTATTCCGATGGGAATGACCGAAACTTCGGCCGTTACCGGTGTGAAGCATATGGCGGTAAGCGTCGAAAGTTATGTTCATACCTTCAATCAGCCGGGCGATTATGTGTTGAAGTTTAAAGCGATCAACCGGAATTACCTGCACAATGATTCGGTGGTGAAAACCATTCGTTTAACAGTAACGAACTAATTGGCTATGAGGGGAATCATTCTTTTTTGCATGATGTTGCTGTGGGCGCCGGTGCTGCCGGCACAACAGTATGGTTTCGAACCCGGCGCGTCGCATCCGTTCAGGGCGGGCGATGCCGGAAGTTCGCTGGCTGTTGTGACGGCGCCCTATAAAGAAGGAAGTGCTTCCCTCCGATGGAGCTGGACTGCGCCGTCGGCCTTGGTGTGCGACTACACCGTCGCGCATTCCAATTTCAGAGACGGAGTGATCTTTTGGGTGTACAACGAACGGCCGGCCGGTTCTCCTTTACGGATCGAGTACCGCGATGCGGCCGGTCAGGTGCAGTATCAATTTGAATTCGGATTAAATTATACAGGGTGGCGCATCTGCCGCATCGGAAGCAAGTATATGAAGGGTCCCAAAAAGGTGCGTACCGGATTGAAAATGCATCTGCTAAGTCCGGCCACCGTCCCGTCGGGCCGTTTGTTTATCGATCGTTTTTCGTTTGTAGCCGATGTAAATTACCAGAATGCTCCCGATGCGCAGCAGCCCGATAATACCGAGGAACAATACATCACTCACTGGAATTCGCTTTGGAAATGGGAGAGCGAACTCACGTACGCTACTTCCGTTCCGGCTTCGCTTACCACAGTGCAGCGCAACCAGCTTGCTACCATTGCGGCCAATCTGAGCGGTTTGTTGCCGGCATCGGCCAACAGTTCGTTGATTAACGCGGCAACGAGCTTGTTTGCCAATTCTTCCTTTGCGGTGGTCGATGGCTTTCTTACCGGTAAACCGCTGGTAGTGAAACCCGACAAAACGGCCGACGACCATTCGCTGGCCGAATTAGGTACCATGATGATGGGATTTGCTCAGGATGCCTTGTATACAAAAAATCCGGCGGCAGAAGAAAAGTTTCTGTTGCTCTGGAGGTATGCGCTCGACCAGGGCTTTGCCCGGGGGAGCGCAATGGGCAACAATCATCATTACGGCTACGAGACCAGGTCGATTTTTGCAGCTTCGTACCTGATGCGCGACGTGCTTGCCCGGGCAGGTGTGTTGCAGCAGGTGGCTGATGCGCTCGGATTCTGGAGCGGATTGCCCGAGTCGCGTTCCTCCCTGGCAACAGGTCGCGACGGAGTGGTCGATAGTTGGAATACCTTGCTGCTCGGGCGATTGATGGCCGCGTTGATGATCCCGGCGGAAACCGAAAGTTACCGGGCGGTACGTGCGCTTATCGACTGGACTTCGTCGTCGCTCCTGCCCACACCCGGTAATATGGGCGGTTTGAAACCCGATGGTGCTGTATTTCATCATGCCGGGCATTATCCGGCCTATGCTATCGGGGGGTTCGAAGGGTTGACTTCTTTTTTAATGGCTGTGCGTAATTCGGGACTCTCTATCGAGGAGCCGGCCAAAGCTTCTCTGGCAAAGGCCCTGACAGCGATGAAACAATATACCCATACGTACGACTGGACCATCGGACTTTCGGGCCGGCATCCGCATGCGGGAGCAATGACCGCTGAAGTGCTGGAGCGGGCGCAGCTATTGGGACTTATTACCGATACCAATCCGCAGGGATTTTTTGTGATGAATCACGCTGCCCTGGGCGTTTATCGTACCGGTAGCGCTTTGGTCACTCTTAAAGGGTATAATTCGGATGTGTGGGGTTCGGAAATTTATACGGCCGATAACCGGTATGGTCGTTACCAAAGTCATGGAGCTGTCGAGATTCTGAATGCCGGCGATCCGGTGAGTCGTGCGGCCAGCCGGTTTGCCGAAAACGGGTGGGACTGGAACAAACTTCCCGGCACCACTGCGGTGCAGCTTCCTCTTTCCCTGCTCGAAAGTCCGCAGACTTCGACGCTGATGGCCCGCTCGCCCGAACGTTTTGCCGGAGCCTCGTCGTTGCTGGGGCAGTTTGGAGTGTTCGGCATGAAACTGCACGAACAAAATGATATTAACAACACCAATTATACTTCCGACTTTAAAGCCCGTAAATCGGTGTTTGCTACCGGTAAGCGCCTCATCTGCCTGGGTACGGGCATACAGACCGCCCGTGCACACTATCCGGTTGAGACGACACTTTTTCAGCAAGTCATTTTATCGCCGTCCGATCGTGTTTCACTGAACGGAAGTTTTACCTCGGCCGAAGGGTTTTTGCACGATGCTGTGGCTTCCGGGGTGGTGGTAGTGAGCGATATGACCGGAAATCAGTACCGGGTGGCCGGTGGCAACCGGCTTGTAGTGGAAGGGAAGTTGCAACATTCGCGGCACAATAAAACGAAGGCCGAAAACTCGGGTAATTTCCTCTCCGCGCGGATTCATCACGGTATCGCCCCGGCTCAAGGAAGCTACGAATACATGGTGATGCTGAAACCCACTCCGGTCGAATCGCGCCGTTGGACCACGGCACCTGCTTACCGGGTAGTGCGGGCCGATAATATTGCACATGCGGTGTTTGATTCCGTTTCGGATGTAACGGCCTGGGTCTGTTTCGACGAAGTGACGGTTGCCGATGGGTTGCTTCGGAAAGCAGATGCCGAAACCCTGCTGATGTACCGGCCGGTGGCCGACCGGATCGTAATGAGTGTTACCGACCCGGCGCTGCATTTGCCCGAAAAAACCAAAAACAGCGAACCGACTTACGTGCCGGGTACTGCCGTGTTTAAAACCATCGAATTGCGCGGGAACTGGGAATTGCCGGTGGCCGACGATCGCGTTGCGGTCGAACACCTTAGTGCTGCAACGCGCCTGACTGTAAAATGCCGATTGGGCGACCCCGTTGAATTTACGCTTCAGCCGGTTACCACTTCGGTACCCTCGGTGTCGCCGGTCGTTCGGCTCTTTCCGCTCTCTAATGGTTTTCGCGTCGCCGGACCGACTACCGAGATATCGGTGTATTATACCAACGGTCAATTGGCTTGCAGGCAAAGCTTTTATTCCGACGAAAAATATTTCCGACTCGCCCCGCAGGTGTATGTTGTCGTGGCATCGGTTCGCGATGCGAGTCGCCAAACTTTTAAATTAGTGGTAGGATGAAACAAGAACGTAAATATGCCGGATTGAATGTGAAAGTTCTTTTCGCGTTACTCCTTTTCTTTGCTAATACGATGGCAGGTAGTGCTCAAACTTTTTTATTCGAGCAGGAGACCGTTCCTGCCGAATGGGCGGCGGGACAAGGTACGCTGTCCGTCACCGGTAAGCATTGGAAAGAAGGTACAAGAAGTCTCCGGTGGACCACCTCCGGTACGTCCGTGCTTACGGTTACGGTGCCGGCTTTCACGGCTTCGACCGGGAATTCGGCGTTTCTGCAGGTGTACACTCCGGTGCCGGCCAACGATACACTGGTAGTGGAATTCATGGCACAGTCGGTGGTGCGCCGTACGGCCAATTACCTGCTTAATTACAAGGGATGGAGAGAGTTTAACCGGGCCTATACCGAGTATGTGTCGAATGTGTCCTTCACGGTGACTTCGGTTCGGTTCACCCTGAAACCGGCATCGGCCGGTGAACGGTCGATTTGTTTCGACGATGTGAGATTGAACCAGCCGACGGCTGCCTCCCGTATCATCGGTAGCCAGTGGTTGCTCGACAGGCAGTATTTCAAATCGAACAACGAGCAATTGAACCTGTTTGCCAATCCGACCGATATTCCGCTTGCAGAACCCCGGCCGGAGGAAATAACCGGTTTGCAATCGCTTCGTTTGAAGTATCAACCGGCTCCGGCTGCAGGTACATTTGCCAATCTGGTGAGTGCAAAGAATTACGTGAATAGCTTGTCGATTGTACGTAACGACGATGGAACCGTGTCGGGGACCGTGATTCCGACATCGGCAAGTGCGCTCACTACCGCTGCCGTAACCGATTACCTCACGAAGCTGGAAGTGTTGGCTGCCGAAGGATTGAAAGACGAGGCAACACTCACCTTATTCCGGAATTTCCTCGATCATTTACTGGAACAGGGGTTGGGCGAAGGGGCCAATTTTATCATCAAATCCAACGATTATACGGCTTCACGTACGATACCTGCCCGTTTGCTGAATCTGCTTCCGGCCTGTAGCCCCGAACAGAAAAAAGAAGTGTTGAAGCTGGCCCGCTGGATTAGTTATTACGGTATGGTGTACGAACCGGAGGCTACCTGTCTGGCTACGCTCAATTCCGATGTGGTGTATCTGTACCTGCCGTATATGGTTACCATCGCGCTGTTCCACGACGAGGATGCAGTGGCTGTACGTGAAATGAAGGCTGTCAAGCGTTTTATCGATCGTAATACCATGTACACTCCCGGAGGTAATGATATTTTGAAACCCGACGGTACCGGATTTCATCATGGAACGCATTACAATAATTATATGTATTCGTACCAAACCTGGGCCGAAACCCTAATTGCTTTATCCGCTACTTCGTTCTCGATGGATCAGGAAGCCTACCGGCGATTTCGTAAAGCTGTGATAGCTAAGTATACGATGGCTACAAAAGACCTGGGTAATACGCGTCATTATGCCAACGCGCTGGCGGGGCGTAACCCTTTTGCATCGGGCATTCAGGTGTTTTTCAACCGTAACCTGATGGAACAGCTGATCGTAGCAGGCGGGGCTATCCTGGGTACGCCTATCGATACGGAACTGGCCGCCGCTTATAATTATTTTTTTGATACGCCGAAGTACGATGTGCCCGAAAAAAACTACGACGGTTTCCACCAGTTTAATTACAGCCCGGCGGCTATTTTCCGAAAAGGCAATTGGGTAGCCACGATGCGGGCACCCACCACTAAGTTCTGGGGAGCCGAAATCTATAGCGGCGAAAATCGTTTTGGACGTTATCAGAGCCATGGAACCCTCGATATTACTTACCGCGGGACGCAGGCTACAAGCGGATATCCGGGAAGTTCGAACGGAGGAGGATGGGACTGGAACGTGATTCCGGGCACCACCACTGTGCATTATACCAGTTGGACCGATATGATGCCCAATAAAACGACTACCGATCGTTTTGATCAGTATACCAAAACTAAAAACTTTTCGGGTGCGCTGGCATGGGGCGATTGCGGGATTTTTGCCACCGATTTCGATCAGATCGATAACTGGGGAAGTCAGAAATTTGTACCCACCAACCTGGTGTTTAAGAAAAGCATGATGGCTTTCGGCGATCTGATTATCAGCCTGGGAAGCAATATTAGTTCGGGTGGAACTTATTCGAATTCGATGACTACCGCTACGAATTTGTTTCAGAATCTGATTTCGTCGCAAAGCAAAGCGCTCAACGTCAACGGGACTGAGATCAATGCGGCTTATCAGGCTGAACTGCCGGGCGATCGGCATAACTGGCTGATTTCGCCGCAGGGAACGGGTTACTTTATTCCTCAAGGTAATGATGCGCTTTCGGTGATGTATGGAACGCAAAAAACTCCGTATGAAACAGGTACCGATGCCGCTTCGCCGGTGACTTCGGCTACGGCTTCAAAAGCCTTTTTGGATCACGGGGTGAAACCGTCGGGAAAAAGCCATCATTTTGTTGTGGTGCCGGCTGCAACTCCGCTTATCATGCAGCAACTCGCCGCTAATCCGGCGGAAATATACCAGGTACAATCGCAAACGTCCACCTTGCATGCGGTACATTATTTCCCGACAAAAACGACCGCCTACAGCTTTTTTACAGCCCACTTCAATATCGCTTTCGGCATTGTCAAATCGTCGACTGCCGAGCATCTGCTGATGCACCGCTCCGACCATGCCTCCGGACTGCAGTATTTTGCCGCTTCCAATCCGAATCTGAAGCCGGTGAACGATGCGCTCTATGGCTGGAAGGCCACAACTTCTCAAACCACGCTGACCCTCGATGGCAATTGGTACTTGCTCGACGACGCTGCCGGAGTGAAAATCTATCCTCCCGAAGCGGGCCAGACCCAGCTTACCCTTACTTTCAACGAGGGCGAACCACTGTACTTCACCCTGAAACCCGAAGGATATACCAGTGTGAGTCGGCCGGAGGAAAGTGAATGGGTTGTCGTGCGAAATCATCAGAACATACTGTCGGTCGAATTGCAGGATCCTTCGGTACAAGGCGTCCGACTGACCCTGTATTCACCCGACGGAAAACAGCTGGTTCACACCACCTTCGCTTCGCAACACCAGCAGATCGTGCTGCCCGGATTATCCCCGGGATTCTACGTCGTACGGTTGATTGCATCCAATGGTAAAACAAAAACTATCAAACTAAAACAATAAAGAAGTTCCCAATGAAACTCAAAACGTTAATCTATCTGGCAGCAGCAGGATTACTTGCTTCCTGTGCTTCGGCCGATCAGAAGCCTGTTATTAATCCGATTCAGGAAACAGTAGCCCTTGCCGTGCAGCAAATTGGTTTTCAAACCGAATTAATCGAACAAAGTGGAAAAATAATGATTCCCCGTACGATCAAAAACGACAAAATTCATTACGTGCCCATCGACGACTGGACGAGTGGTTTTTTTGCCGGAACCATGTGGTATATGTACGACCTCACAGGCGATGAGAAGTGGAAAACACTTGGCGTGAAGTATACCGAACATCTCGATTCGGCCAAGTACCTTACCTGGCATCACGATGTGGGCTTCATGATTAATTGTAGTTATGGAAATGCTTTGAGGGTAACCGGCGATACTGCCTATAAGTCGGTTATGATGGAAGCTGCGCGTTCGTTGGCAACCCGCTATCGTCCGGTACCGGGTGTAATTCAGTCGTGGGACGAGGATAGGGGCTGGCAAGGCAAAAGAGGCTGGATGTGTCCGGTGATTATCGATAACATGATGAATCTGGAATTGTTTTTTGAGGCAACACGAATCAGTGGCGATTCCTCCTTTTACAAAATGGCTGTAAGTCATGCCGATGTAACAATGGCTCACCATTTCCGCGACGACTACAGCAGCTACCACGTGGTTGATTACGATAAAATAAAAGGCGGAGTACGTAGCCGGGAAACGGCACAGGGCTACGCCCACGAATCGGCCTGGGCGCGCGGACAGGCCTGGGCTCTTTATGGCTACACGGTATGTTACCGCGAAACCCGCGACGAACGCTACCTCAAAATGGCCGAAAATATTTACAATTACCTGTTCAACCACCCGAATATGCCTGCCGATCTGGTGCCTTACTGGGATTTCGATGCGCCTGCTATACCCAACGAACCGCGCGATGCATCGGCTGCTGCCATTATTGCTTCGGCATTGTATGAATTGAGTACGTACAAACAAAATGGCTTTAAAGAAACGGCCGATAAAATAGTGGCTTCGCTCGCGTCGCCGGCTTACCTGGCAATCGTGGGAACAAATCATAACTTCTTGTTGATGCACTCGGTAGGAAGTATTCCTCATGGCCATGAAATTGATGTGCCCCTGAACTATGCCGACTATTATTTTTTGGAAGCCTTGGTTCGTAAACAAAATATCGAGAAGAAGTAAATACTATGAGAAGTTGGTTTACCGGTGTGCTGTTGACGTTCTCTCTGTGGCTCCCTGCACAGGAGTTCGCGCATCCTTCCGTTTTATCGTTTGAAGATTCCGTCGGTCCTGCAAAAGCCGGCGCCCATTCGCGCCTGTACAGTTCCGGACTTCATTTCAAGCACGGAACGAAAAGTCTGGCCTGGCAGTGGAATCAGGAAGGTGCAGAGTTCGGTATTCACCAGCCGGTAAATTATCTTTTCCCCTACGAAAACAATGACGATAATGCGGTATCGACTTTCGTTTTCTGGGTGTACCTGCCCGAATCGCTGGGCGATGCACAGCTTCGGTTCGAATTCCTGAAAGCGGGCAGAGTGTGTTCGTGGTTTCACTATGGCCTCGATTTCAGAGGATGGAGCGGAGCCTGGGTGGCATTCGACCGCGATATGCAGGGAAAGCCCGAAAAAGGGATGGACCAGGTGAAAGTTAAAATAGAGGGAGCCGGTAATGGAGTGATGTATTTTGATCATGTGCTGTTGTCGTCGCTCCAGGATATAAGGCATCATACGGCCGATGTTCAGGCTCCCTTTATCAATAAAGAAACCAATAGCCATTGGTTGATTTTGCTGGATTCGTGGCAAAAAGAATTCGATTTTCCGCTTCCGGACCGGGTAAATGCCGACACCTACCAGGAGTTGGCTACTATTGAAGACCGCTTTTTGAAGCTGGTGAAAAACGGTTCAAAGGCAAAGTCTGCAGCAGAGCTTAAAAAACGGTTCAAAGCTTACCGGATCCGGTGCGACAGCACCGGCCGCATCACCGGTTTACCCCTGTTTTTTGAACGGTATGGCGAGACCTACCAGAAACTGGGCGCTCCAAGGTACAACGAACTGTTTGCAGGTCCTTCGGGACTTTCGTCGGCGAACGATCTGTTATACGACCTGGCCATTGCCTGGCACAACAATACGGCAGCCGGTGTTAAGCAGGAACTGGCCGGAATGTACGTATTGCTCACCCGCCACCTGCTCGATCAGGGGTTCAGGGCCGGGAGCGCCATGGGAACGCTGCACCACCTGGGGTATGCGATGCGCCAGTATTACCCGTCGATGTTGCTGATGAAAGAGGTGCTCGCCGGAGCCGGATTGCAACACCAGGTGCAGCAGGCGATGGAGTGGTTTGCCGGAACCGGGGAAGTGAAGCGGGCTCCTGAGGTAAAAGGGATGGATGTGGATGCTTTCAATACTTCGTTGTCGGGACGTTTGGCTTCGGTGCTGATGATGCCCGACTCGCCGGACAAGGTGCGTTACCTGAAAGCCCTGGTGCGGTGGGTCGATAACGGATTACAATATTCCGACGGTACGCAGGGAACATTTAAAGTGGATGGCAGCATGTTTCACCACCGTCACAATTACCCGGCCTATGCCGTAGGCGGACTCACCGGGGCTGTGAATGCTGCCTGGGTACTTAGCCGAACTACGTTTGCGCTGGCTCCCGAAGGACATGAAATCCTGAAGCAGGCGCTGTTGTCGATGCGTTTTTACAGTAATTTACTTACCTGGCCGTTGTCGTTGTCGGGCCGGCACCCCGACGGAAAGGGACGTATCGTGCCGGCGCATTTTGCGCGATTGGCCCTGGCCGGTTCGCCCGATGGCCGCGATTCCATCGATCACGACCTGGCTGCTGCTTATCTCCGCCTGGCCGGGGGTGTCGGAAAAAACGAGTCTAATCCCTTTACCGACGAAAAATCGGTTCCCGAAGCGCATACCCTGATCGCGGCCGGCTTCCGGCCCGAGTATCCTCCGCAGGGCAACCGGGTATTTCCGTATTCGTCGCTCGTGGTACACCGCCGCGATGGATGGATGGCTGCGGCAATGGGACATAGCCGCTACCTTTGGGCCACCGAATCGTACCTCGGGGCCAACCATTACGGACGCTACCTGAATCACGGACATCTGCAACTGCTTACTTCCGGTAAACCAGTGTCGAATGCCGGTTCGGGTTTCCGGCAGGAGGGGTGGGACTGGAACCATTTCCCGGGAACCACTGCTGCCGAACTCCCGATGCATCAATTAAAAGCCGATATCCGCAATGTGGACGAGAATTCGGGGTTTGAAGAAATGTTACTGTCGGACGAGTCGTTTGCCGGCGGCGCCTCGCTGGAAGGCACCAACGGTGTGTACGCAATGAAGCTACACGAACACGATAAATACAACGGTTCGCTCCGGGCACGTAAATCCTTCTTCTTTTTCGATAACCGTATTATTGCACTCGGGTCGGACATCCGTTCGTCGTTGGCGGAACGGGAAGTACATACCACCCTTTTTCAGGTCGATGCGACACTCGCGAATGTTGTCCCCGAAATAGAAAACAAACCCATCCATTCATTCCCGTTTCAGAAAACAATCAAGAAAAGGTCGGCCGCACTGTCCGATGGGCTGGGCAATTACTTTTTTATTCGCGATGCCGAAATCGGCTTCCGGAGATCGGTGCAACATTCGCTGCACGAAGAAACCGATAGGCCTACGCAACATCCTTTCACACTGGCCTATATCAACCATGGCCGGCAGGCTTCGCTCGACGATTCGTACGAGTACTTCATCGCTGTTCAACCGGCATCGAAGGATGTGCAAACGCTTCACCGCGATTTTAATCGCTCCGGACTGTATCGGATCCTGGCGCACGATTCGCTGCTCCATGCCGTTCACGATTACGCGAGCAACACTTCGGCCTTCGTGTTTTTCGAGGCGGGTAAGGCCTCCGGAATCGTACGGGAAGTTTCGCATCCTTGTATTGTAATGGTTCGCGATGCCGGGAGCAACGAACTGGTATTGAGCGTTGCCGATCCCGATCTGCGGTTCTACCAAGGGCCGGCCGACGAGGAATACGATGCATCGGGAAAAAGAATTGAACGGAGTGTTTATTCGCGTTCGTGGATCAATTCGCCATCCGGTGAGAGCTGCCTGACCCTCGTTTTAAAAGGCCGGTGGAAATTTTCGGATTCAGATTACTTCAGCATAGAAGAACAAAATGACGAAACTACAACCGTAATTGTAAAAACACAGCATGGTTTATCGCGAGAAATTCGTTTAAGTCGTTGATAAATTGTAAATTTGCGCCGTTAAACTAAAAACATCACGACATGAGAGTAATTATCCACAATGATTATGCATTAATTTCCAAATGGACAGCTAACCACATTGCTGAGAAAATCAACGAAGCTCGGCCCACTGCTGAAAAACCTTTTGTACTCGGCCTGCCTACCGGCTCTACTCCGCTGGGAACTTACCGCGCCCTTATTGAATTGTATCAGGCAGGTAAAGTATCGTTTAAAAACGTGGTAACCTTCAATATGGACGAGTACGTAGGTATTCCGCGCGACCACGAACAGAGTTATTATACTTTTATGTGGACCAATTTCTTCAGTCATATCGATATTCTTCCCGAGAATGCCAATATTCTGAACGGGAATGCGGCCGATCTGGATGCCGAATGTGCCGCCTATGAAGCTAAAATCGAATCGTACGGAGGTATCGACCTGTTTATGGGAGGTATTGGCGCCGATGGGCATATTGCTTTCAACGAACCGGCTTCATCGCTCAATTCGAAAACCCGCCTGAAATCGCTTACCCAGGATACGATCATCGTCAATTCGCGGTTCTTTGATCACGATGTGAACCAAGTGCCCAAAATGGCGCTTACCGTTGGTGTGGGCACCGTGATGGCTGCCAAAGAAGTGCTGATTATTGTGAATGGTCATAATAAAGCCCGCGCGCTTCGTCATGGAATCGAAGAGGGAGTGAACCACATGTGGACCATCAGCGCATTGCAATTGCATCCCAAAGCAATTATTGTATGCGACGAACCCGCCTGCGACGAACTGAAGGTAAGTACCTACAAGTATTTTAAAGATATCGAAAAAGAGGCTATTGCCAGTGTGAATCACTAATCACTCGTAACGGATGATTTTGGCCGGTAGTATCTTTGTAATAAGGTACGACGGGCCGATCATCATTGCAACCGATACCAGCAGCGTGCCGATATTCAGGACAATGAACAGCGGCCAATGGTACAGCACGGGAACGGTGTTCACATAATAGGCTTCGGGATCCAAAGGGATGATACCGGTGAAGTATTGAAGGGTGATGAGTGCTAGCCCTGCTATATTTCCCCACATCATCCCTTTTCCGATTAAAAAGAGGGAGTGATACAGGAAAATGCGCCGTACCGACCAGTTGGTAGACCCGATCGATTTTAGAATGCCAATCATCGAAGTACGTTCCAAAATCAAAATAAGCAGTCCCGATATCATGTTGAATCCGGCAACAGCAAGCATAAGGGCTAAAATAACCCATACATTGATGTCGAGTAAGTCGAGCCATGCAAATATCTGGGGATTTATTTCGCGGATGGTGCGCGTGTAATAGGAGCTGCCATCGTCGAGCACGACCGGCGAAACGATCGAGTACACCTTGTCGTTGATCTTGTCGAGTTGGTCGAAGTCGGTAATACGCAATTCATACCCACCTGCCTGATGTTCGTTCCAGCCGCTTAGTTGCTGTATCTGCCTGAGATCGGTGAGTATAAATAATTTGTCGTATTCGATAAAATTAGTCGAATAAATACCTTTTACCGTAAAACGCCTTGCCCGCACCTGATCCTGAATGAAATAAGTGTAAAAACTATCGCCCGTCTTCAACTGAAACAGCCGGGCCATGTGTTGCGATATCACCGCTTCGTTGCGCAGGCTGTCGCCGGGCTCGATAAACTCGCCTTCGGTAATATTGTTCTTGAAAAAACGGGCGTCGAAATCGGGTCCTACACCTTTCAGTACTATCCCCTGAAAGGCCGATGAAGTTTTTATGATACCGGGTTTGGTGGCAAAAGCCGAAACGGTACCTACGCCCGGTATGCTTCTCAACGAATCGAGTAAACTGTCGGACAACTGTACCGGCAACATCTCGTAGGAGTTGTTGGTGTCGAAGTTGGTGAGTTGTATATGTCCTCCGAAACCAATGGTTTTGTTGCGTATTTCCTGTTTGAACCCTAATACGATGCTGATGGTGAGTAACATCACTGCCAGGCCGATTGCAATGCCGATAATCGCAATACGCACAGCAGGACGGGAAACGTTTTTCCTGTCCTGCCTGAAATGGATTCGTTTGGCAATGAAGTATTCTACATTCATCGTTTATTGTTTTCGTCCGGGATATACTTCCAGTGCTTTCTGGAGTACGACCAATGCTTTTTTCAGGTCTTCTTTGTCGAGCACGTAAGCTATGCGCACTTCGTCGCGTCCAATATCGGGAGTCGTATAAAAGCCGGATGCCGGGGCCATCATGATTGTTTCGCCGTTGTATTCGAAATCGGACAGCAGCCAGGAGCAGAACCGGTCGGAATCGTCGACCGGCAACCGGGCAACCGTGTAAAAGGCGCCCATGGGAATCGGAGAGTATACTCCGGGAATACGGTTGAGACCGTCGATCAGGTACTTGCGCCGTTCCACGTATTCGTTGTACATTTCGAGCATGTATTCCTGGGGGGTGTCGATGGATGCTTCGGCGGCGATTTGCCCCAATAAGGGGGGACTGAGCCTGGCCTGACAGAATTTCATCACGTTCTGTCGCACGGCCTTGTTTTTGGTTACGAGGGCGCCGATGCGGATGCCGCATTCGCTGTACCGCTTCGATACCGAGTCGACCAGTACCACGTTTTCTTCGATGCCGTCGAGGTGGAAGGCCGAGATATAGGGCGCACCGGTATAACAAAATTCACGGTACACCTCGTCCGAAAACAAATACAGATCGTGCTTGCGCACCAGGTCGCGGATCTGGTTCATTTCCGAGCGGGTATAGAGGTAGCCGGTAGGATTGTTGGGATTGCAAATCAGAATCCCTTTGGTGCGCGGAGTGATCAACTCTTCAAATTTCTGAATGGGAGGAAGAGCAAAGCCTTCCTCTATGCTCGAGAAAACCGGTTTGATAACCGCTCCTGCTGCAATGGCAAAGGCGGTATAATTGGCATAGGCCGGCTCGGGGACAATAATTTCGTCGCCCGGGTCGAGACAGCTCATAAAGGCAAAATTCACAGCTTCGGAGCCCCCGGTGGTGATAATGATGTCCTCCTCGGTTACATCGATGTTGAAACGGTGATAATAGCCGGCCAGCTTGGTGCGCAGGCTTTTGATGCCGTCGCTCGGGCTGTATTCCAATATCTTGCGATCGATGTTACGAATTGCGTCGAGGGCTACCTGAGGTGTTTTCAGATCGGGCTGACCGATGTTGAGATGATATACTTTGATGCCGCGTGCTTTGGCTTTATCGGCCAGCGGTACTAATTTTCGGATGGGAGAGAGGGGCATAGCATCCCCGCGTTGTGAGGTATGAGGCATGATTCATATAAATTTGCGTGCAAAATTAGTGATTTTATTTAAAATCTACTATCAATCTGATATTAAATTGCCGCGATGTGAGATAATTCGGAACCGCAAGCTGCTGCCCGTAGATGTCGGTGACCCAGTAATAGGAGTTTACATTTTTAAAATCCATCAGGTTGAGTACTTCCAGGTTGAGCCAGATGCTTTCCACTCCGCTCAGCCATGCTTTGTTAAGCATCTTGTTGTTGCCGCGTACCAGTATACGGGATCCGCCCAGATCGACACGCTTGTAGGCCGGCGCCCGGAAGGTTCCGCGGAATAAGTTGTTGCGGGGCGGCCCAAAAGGTAATCCGTCGGAATACACGAATTTGAGCTGAACCTTGTAGTCGGGGTTGTTGGGCAGGTAATCCTGGAACATCATCGAGAAAGCGTAGAGTTGCTCGTTGGGACGCGATACCCAGCCGGGACTCACTTCCTCGGTGCCGGTAATGTTACGTTTGTCGTCGTAGGTATATTTAATGTAACGGTCGCCGATAATATCTTCTTTCGAATTCATCAGCGAAAAATTAATCCACGAATCGGTGCCCGGCACCAGTTCGCCGAACAGTTTAAAATCGATGCCGGCAGTGTAGGCTTTGGCATTGTTATCGCCCGAATAGGTGATTTGGACGTTCTCGATGTCGTACACAATGACCCGGTCGGCAAGTTTCAGGTAGGCCTCGGTGGTAAACTTAAACGGCCTGCCGAAGGCCCGGAAATAATGATCGCCCCCCAGTACAAACTGCAGCGAACGTTGCGATTGAATGTTGTTGTTCAGTTTAATCTGAATATTGCCTGCCGCATCGCTCAGGGTGTCGCGTATTTCTTTATAAAACGGAGCCTGGTAATATACTCCGGTTGCAAACCGGAAACTGAAATCTTTTTTCCAGTAAGGCACATAGGCAATCGATGCCCGCGGACTGACAATCAGTTCGTTGTTGAAGCTCCAGTAATGCGAACGGATCCCGCCGGTGAGGGTGTAGCTTCCTTTGCTGTCGCGCCATTTCCAGGTGTCCTGCACATAGGCGGTAGTGCGCCAGCTTTCGAGCCGGTTGTTCGACTTCATGGTGTAGTAAAGATTCACTTCCTTATTATTGTAAGGCAACGAATATCCCGCCGAATCGCGCCATTCCCATTCGTTGATACGGTCGCGGATAATTTCGCGTTTCAGCGAGGCTCCCCATTTCAACTTGTGATTCAGGGAGTTGAATTCGCCCGAATGGGTAAGGTCGGCCACTGTCGCATTGAGCTGGTTGCGCGCATGTTCCTGGTATTTACCGATGCCCAGCGTGGCCCCCTCACGGTTGGCCTCTTTCAGGTCCATCTTTACCTCGCTCAGAATGTATTCACCCAAAATGTCGTAATTTTCACTTTCATTGGTTTGAAAAGCCGAAGCCATCAGGCTCAAACGCACATTTTGCTGCGGACGGTAATGGTAGCTCAGAGCGCCGAATCCGGTGCGGAACACATCCTGTTCCTGTCCTTCGAAATACACGGTGAGGTTCCGGCCCATATTATAGGTTCCGAAATTCGTCGATCGGGTTTGCGGACGAAAATTGAACCTGTTTTGTGAGATATTCGTCAGAAATGTGAACTCCGATTTGTCGCTCAATTCGTACGTGAAATAACCCTGGTAATCGATAAACGAAGGGTCGTATTCGCCTTTGGTGTCGAGAGTCCCCAGCAGGTAGGACGAGGTCTTGTAGCGAACCCCGTGGAGCTGCGTGAAGCGCTTGCCGGTAGTGCCGAGGTAGGCCGTGGCGCCCAGCAAACTGACCGAAGCCGAGGTCTCGGTCTTCTGTGGCTTTTTATAGCTAATATCGAGTACCGACGACATCTTGTCACCGAATTCGGCATTGAAAGCACCCGACGAAAATCCCACCTTTTCCACCATATCCTGGTTGATGAAACTCAAACCTTCCTGTTGCCCCGATCGTACCAGCAGCGGACGGTATACTTCAATTCCATTGACGTACACCAGGTTTTCGTCGAAACTACCGCCCCGCACATTGTACTGCGAACTCAACTCGTTGTTCGACGTAACACCGGCAAAGGTAATAAGCAGCGATTCGAAATTGCCCGACGTATTGGGCATCAGCCGGTATTTCGCCGGATCGATATACGACATGGTGGAGGTCTGCCGGCGCTGCGCCACCACTTCCAGATCCTGTATTTCCTGGCTCGCAGGCTGCAGTTCCACCGAAATCTGGATAACTGCCTGTTTGGGGTACAGCATATGACGAATCGTCTTATAACCTACCATCGAATACACGATCGTAATCGAATCCTGAACAGGAGCACTCAACTCGTAGTAACCATTGGGATTGGTAGTGGTGCCAATCTGCACTCCTTCGAAGTACACATTGGCCATCTCGATGCCCCGGTTCGCAGGATCGATTACATAGCCATACACCCTGAATTTGCCCTCGACGGGTTGGGGCGCGGCAAATACGATCCAGGAAATGCAAAGCGAGAGTATACTAAATAGGCAACGGGTCATTGGCATGAGGAAATAAAATAAGCACTGTCAGCTAAACGCAAAACCATCTTCTTTATTATTTTTCAGAAAAAAAACAAACTCACACCGATAATGCTGATGATAGCTCCGATAACGTGATGGGCGGTGATTTTTTCTTTGAACATAATGGCCGAAGGCACGATAATAAGCACCGGCACCAGGGCCATAAAAGTAGAAGCGATTCCCGTTTGGGTATGTTGGATCGCAAACAGCGAGAGCGTGATCCCGACGAAAGGACCGAAAAATGCACCGATAGAGACCGACTCCACTCCTTTTCTATTTTTAAGGGCATTCACGATCGAGGGCCACCTGCGCAGTGCCGTAATCAGAATAATAAAGCTGATGAGCCCGAAGAAAATCCGGATTTGTGTGGCGGCAATGGCATCGTAATCGCCCAGCCCTTTTTTGCTCAGGATAAGTCCGATCGCCTGGCCCATGGCTCCACCGAAAGCATACAGTAATCCTTTTTTAGGAGCATTGATTTTCAGGCGTTTGTCGGCAATGGCTATCACTATTCCGCTGATACTCACCACGATAGCCAGGATGCTCATGGGTGCCAGCTTTTCGTCGAGAAAAAACCAGCCGATGGTAGCCGTGAGCATGGGCACCGAGCTCATGATGAGGGTCGAAGTGCGGGACCCGATCATCAGATAGGACTTAAACAGGAATAAATCGCCCAAAAACAAGCCTACAATGCCCGAGAGCCCGAGCCAGAACCATTGGTAGGCCGTAGCGTCGGTGGGGATGAATACCTGTTTGGTTACCAGCAGTGTTAACCCCAGCAACACAAACGCCCACACCAGACGGATAATGTTCACCGAAAGCGACCCGATTTGCCGGCCGGCTTTCTCGAAAAACAAGGCGCTCATGGTCCAGCAAACTGCTACCCCGATGGCTGCGATTTCGCCAATATAATTCATATAGAATTGTTTAAAGAAGGTTGAACCCGGAGAAGGGCGTGCAAAGGTACTATTTTTTAGATAATTATTCCCATACATCATGCCTGTCTTTTCTGAAATTTCTCGTATCTTTGTGCGCCTTTTTCAATAAGGTTAAAAATTTTATACTCCAGTATGGTACCACATTACAAAAACAAGCCCCGTCCTGAGAAGGACATGATTTTTGGCATCCGGGCGCTGATTGAAGCGATCGATGCCGGTAAGGAAATTGACAAGATTATGTTGCGCAGGGATATGACCAACGAACTCTCCCGCGAACTGTATAAACGCCTCGAAGGGTTGAACGTGCCGGTACAAAAAGTACCGGTTGAAAAGCTGAATAAAATTACGATGAAAAACCACCAGGGCGTTATTGCGTTTATCGCTCCGGTGAGCTACCAGCGTATCGAAGATATTATTCCCGGAATTTACGAAGAGGGACGTACGCCTTTTATCGTGGTGCTCGATGCCATTACCGATGTACGTAACTTCGGTGCTATTGCCCGCAGCTGCGAATGCGCCGGTGTGGATGCTATCGTGGTTCCGGTGAAGGGAGGGGCCGCACTGAATGCCGATGCTGTGAAGACCTCGGCCGGGGCGCTGATGAAAATCCCGGTATGCCGTGAGGAAAATATTTCCAATGCCCTGAAATTCCTGGCAGCCTCGGGAATCAAACTGATAGCGGCTACCGAAAAAGGAGCCGATACGTATACTTCGGTATCGATGACCGAGCCCGTGGCCATCGTGATGGGCTCCGAAGATGAAGGTATTGCCCCCGAACACCTGCGGCAATGCCACGAGCTGGTGAAAATTCCCATGCTGGGAACCATCGGTTCCCTTAATGTTTCCGTAGCAACCGGAGTGTTGCTCTATGAGGTGGTACGTCAACGTTCAAATTAATATTGTATGGAAAAAAGAACCATTGGGATTCACGAAAAACTGCCTTTGATGCAGAGTTTGCCTTTAAGTATTCAACACCTCACCGCCATGTTCGGGGCCACTATTCTGGTCCCGATTCTTGTAGGCGTCGATCCGGCCATCGCTTTGCTCATGAACGGCATCGGAACACTTATTTATACCTGGATCACCAGGGGTGGAATTCCCGCCTACCTGGGTTCCAGCTTTGCATTTATTTCGCCCATTATTCTCATAGCGACACAGCACGGAGGCTTTAGCCACGCTCAATCGGGATTTATCTTTTTCGGTTTGTTTTTTATCGCCATCTCGTTTGTGGTAAAGAAATGGGGTATCGGCTGGATTGATGTGGTGATGCCGCCTGCCGTAATGGGCGCCGTGGTGGCCATTATCGGGCTGGAGCTCGCTCCTGTAGCAGTGCAGCAATCGGGACTCGCTCCCTGGCCGGCTCAGCCGGGGTCGGTGGTCGCTGCATTCACACCCGATACGAAAACAGTCATAGTTGCAATGTTCACGCTGCTGGTTGGGATTGTCGGTTCGGTAATGTTCCGTGGTTTTATGCAGATTATTCCCATCTTGTTTGCTGTAGTGGCAGGTTATATACTCGCCCTTTTCATGGGGATGGTGAATACTGCCCGTATTATGGAAGCAGGCTGGCTGGCATTACCTTCTTTTAGTGCGCCTGTATACGATCCGAATGCGATTCTTATCATTGCTCCTGCCTGTATCGTGGTGCTGGCCGAACACATCAGTCACCTGATCGTTACCGGTAAGATCACCGGCGAGGACCTGATGAAAAAACCCGGTTTACACCGTTCCTTGCTGGGCGATGGGATTAGCAATGTGGTTTCGGGTTTTGCCGGTTCGCCTCCCAATACTACCTACGGCGAAAATATCGGAGTGATGGCGCTCACCCGTGTGTATTCGGTATGGGTAATCCGGGGCGCTGCGGTGCTGGCTATTGCTTTTTCGTTTATCGGTAAAGTATCGGCCGCCATTTCTACTATCCCTACTGCCGTAATGGGCGGGATTACCATGTTGCTCTACGGAGTAATTGCCGTGCAAGGGTTCCGCATGTTTGTAGAGCAAAAAGTGGATTTCAGCGATAACCGGAACATGGTGCTGGGGGCAGTTACTTTTGTTGTCGGAGTGGGAGGCGCTACGGTTCACCTGGGTTCGGTGGAGTTGAAAGGTATGGCGCTGGCTGCTGTAGTAGGTGTTGTTTTATCGCTGTTCTTCTGGCTCACTAAAAAGATTTCTAACAACTGATCGATGACTGTTTTGTACGAAGATAATCACCTGATTGTGGTGAATAAGTCGTCGTCGGAGATTGTACAGGGCGACAAAACCGGCGACGAGCCCTTACCCGAGGTGGTAAAGCGTTATATCAAAGCGAAGTACAACAAGCCGGGCGAAGTGTTTCTGGGGGTTACCCACAGACTCGATCGCCCGGTGAGTGGTGTCGTGGTTTTTGCGCGTACTTCCAAGGCATTGGCGCGAATGAATGAACTCTTTCGTACGCACCGGGTGAAGAAGATTTATTGGGCCATCGTAAAAGCAACACCCGAGCCGACCGAAGCACGAATCATCCATCACCTGGTACGAAACGAAAAGCAAAATAAATCCTATGCCTACGATAAACCGGTGCGCGATTCAAAAGAAGCTATGCTTTCGTACCGCCTGATAGCGCATTCCGACCGCTACAATCTGCTCGAAGTTGAATTGGAGACGGGTCGTCATCACCAGATTCGCTGCCAGCTTGCAAAAATCGGTTGTCCTATTAAAGGCGACCTTAAATACGGCTTTGCCCGCTCCAATCCAAACGGCGGCATCAGTCTCCATGCCCGCCGGGTGGAGTTCATCCATCCGGTTTCCAACCAACCTGTCGCGGTAGAAGCTCCTGTGCCCGACGATGAACCGCTGTGGAAGGCCTTTGGCGTTTTTGACTAAAAACCCCATCCTGTACTGCCAACGGTGCATCGTTCTTGTTTTTATTTTCTGAACCCAAAAATACTATCGGTCAACTGGGTATCTTTTGTCATTTTTATTAAAAGAGAATCATTGATGGTATAGTAAGTATTATTAATTGCGATATTATTTTTTCGTTCGGAATAATCTTCCTCAGATCTGCCATAGGGACAAGGACCAATATACACTTCTTCATCTTCAATCTTAACATAAGTAGAGTCTTTTTTGTTGTAAATCCATATTCGATAATCCCCTAGTCCTCTCCAGATATTATCAATATCGTTTATAGTTAGTTGGGAATCGATAATTTGGCGGGGTGTATTGGGTAAAACTACGCAAAACAGGTTGGTCTCTTCTTCATGATAGCTTTTATAATCCAGACAAACCAGATACTCGGTATTGGTTGGATTTTCTATATATACATTGCTTATCGAATAAAGAGTATCTCTGCAAGAAACAGAAAAACTGACGGCTATGATCGCCAAAAGAAGATATAATACACTTGTTTTCATGTTATTTGTTGTAAAAATAAGTTATTCTTTGATCAATTTTTGTACAGACAGCCTGGTTGTCTGCATATATGTTTTTTAAATTCTGTTTGAATTCAGAAAAAGTTTTTACAGTAAGGCTTTTCCTCTATTTGTATTGTTACAATCGATTACACTACATTGTTGAATCAGCAATATTCAAAGCATGGTTGGCAGCCGGTTTTATCTGTCTTATACTGCCAGCCGTGCTTATGTTGTTTTTATTTTCTGAACCCAAAAATACTATCGGTCAAATGGGTATCTTTTGTCATTTTTATTAAAAGAGAATCATTGATGGTATAGTAAGCATTATAAATTGTGATATTATTTTTTCGTTCGGAATAATCTTCCTCATGTCTTCCATACTCACAAAAAGGAAATAACTCTCGGTCTTCAATTTTTACGTAAGTAGAGTCTTTTTTGTTGTAAATCCATACTCGATAATCCCCTAGTCCTCTCCAGATGTTATCAATATCGTTTATAGTCAGTTGGGAGTCGATAATTTGGCGGGGTGTATTGGGTAAAACTACGCAAAACAGGTTGGTCTCTTCTTCATGATAGCTTTTATAATCCAGACAAACCAGATACTCAGTATTGGTTGGATTTTCTATATATACATTGCTTATCGAATAAAGAGTATCTCTGCAAGAAACAGAAAAACTGACGGCTATGATCGCCAAAAGAAGATATAATACACTTGTTTTCATGTTATTTGTTGTAAAAATAAGTTATTCTTTGATCAATTTTTGTACAGACAGTCTGGTTGTCAGCATATATGTTTTTTAAATTCTGTTTAAATTCAGAAAAAGTTTTTACCGTGAGGCTTTTTTCTATGTTTGTCTCGCTGCACCCGAATGACCGCAGCTCATTAAACATTAATGCGTAATCGCCAGGATATTTTCGAGTAGGTAGGTGATTGTTTGGAGACCAATAATACAAAAGACTATTAGCCATCCTAATATAACTCCTATAATAAGCCCAACCTTCACAAAGGGCAACCTGCTCCCAATTTGAATCTCCTTTACTCCCGTATGCACCTTCGAGAATTGGATCTGTGGTAGTCAGGGCATTCCCAGCCTCGGTCCCTATAAGGCTTGACCAGTATAAGGAAGCATTCATGTAACCTTTTTCAAGCTTTACACGCTGAAAATGAGAGCTGTGAGTTAATTCGTGCCAAATGTTTGTTGTATATTGTTTTACTGCCTTATCTTCTGTCAACAACCAATCGTTACTCGTTTGATATTTTTCAATATTTCCGCCGGCAAGTATAATATCCGGCGCTGCATTGGCAATAACGCCTTCAAGCAATACTGCCGGTACAGTCACGACCGCAGCTCCCGGGAATGCAATTGAGATTGCCACTAATCCTGTGAATAAACCAGCCCCATAGGTATTGAGATGATTTTGTAACAAAGGAGTACTACTGCTTCCTGCCCTTTCGAGTAAAGCTACTTTTAAATTTACCGGGGGTCTGGTTATTCCGTGATTGTCGCATATTGTCATATAATCATAAAATGCATTATTGGTAATACATGCATCCCAGCCACCATCGCCCGAGTTGAGGGTTGCATCATAGTTGTCTTTGCTTTGTACGCCTAAACAGAACTTTTGTACCCACAGACATACAGCCCCAAGGGTGACTCTATCAAAATTCCATGTATTCATGCCATTTCTACCTGTAAAATAGATTGTATGAATGGGATCGAGTATATACGATTCTTTAGCCTCATAATAACCATTTGCGTCGGTATATGTACTTCCCCAATAAAACCACGTAAGAAAATGCATTTTAACACCTTTGACTGGTAGTTCTGTTGCACTGCCCGAGTTATTTATTTTTACTTTCAATGTTCCGCTCGGATAATAGAATGTTGCCAACTTAATGGTTTTCCCAAATATCCTGCGTTCAGCGATTCGCTGTTTGCTAATAGTGAATCTAATGCAATTTGCATGTTTTCGACGCTGAATGGATTGTTGAGTTGTTTTCCCAGTACGATCGGTCGCAGGGGTCGATTGATATCCTCTGCCACAGCAGCAGGGCCGGAGTCGTGCAGATTTCTTTCAAGGTCATGCTTCTCACATGCGGTCAGTGTAAATACAAGTACAAATAAATAAAATAGTTTTTTCATAAACGCAATTGTTTACGAATGCTTCATAGAGTCCTCGTGTTTTTAGGCTACAGCATTCAGATGTGTTTTTCTTTTTAATATAGGTTGTGGTCGGAATTTGGATTTCCATCGATTTAAGTGTGCCGGCATCAAACCGACTTCAAGGCCCTGATTACACGGTTAATTTGTAATCCAAACAAATTTTTCATTTTCGACAAATACGTTTCATAGTTTTTTCGTACTCACGTATTTTGTACGTTACTGTTGTTCACATACAGAATAAATCCCAGTTTCTCTAATTGATGTTCGTGGCAGGTGTTGCTTTTTCTTTTTTTGTATGTTGGGTAACATCTTCATATCTCTAACTCCCTTTTTTCGGTATGTGCAGTATGCATTGTTCATCCATGAAAATAAGAAAGCGATATTTTTTACAGTCAATCATTCGTTCATACTTCCATCGGATACAAATATATAAAATATGTGTTTGCAAAGCAAAATCAATATAAAAAATATTTTGGTTGATATTCTTGTTTTTGCCGAACTGTCTCCAGGTCGGCTTGTTGGTTGGTGTTGGACCGATGGCAAACTTCAATGCGTAAAAGTAAGGTTGAGTCATCACTGGAAAGTGCCGATCAGTTTAAAAACATAGTTATGATCAGCTTATCCGGTAATCCATGAACAGAAGACTGTCGATTAGCAAACGAGCGGTAGCATAGTCCGGTAACCTGGCGGTTCCATACTCTTTTCGGCATCCTCTGGTGCTGGACAGAGGTTAACCTTACGCAGGAATAAAAGGCAGTTGCCCCGCAAAAACTACCGATCAGGCAAACGGGTGCTGTTCTTAAGGGGAAGCCCGGGGGAGAAGTTCCTCAGTTTATTTCAATAATTGCTGGGTAAAGCGTTTTGCAAAAGCTTCCAGCCCCGGATCGCGGGCTCCCATTAATAAGATGACGCAGGGCGATTGAATCCGGGAGCGAAGGGTTGTCGCCAACATTTCCCTGTCCTCTTCAAAAAATGCATTTGCCCCTTTCAGCTTCAGGTCATTGATCAGGTCGGCGGCCGAAATATCTTTTACGGCAGTACCTCCGGCATAAAAAATTTCGCTCATCCATATTTCATCTTCCGGCCGGAGTGCCCGCGCAATTTCTTCAGCAAAATCGGCACGCAAAAAGCGGGTGGGCCCGTAACCATGAGGTTGAAACCAGGCTATGACTTTGGGCGCTATGGGCTGGCAGGCCCGGATGGAAGCCGCACATTTTGCCGGGTTGTGGGCATAGTCGTCTATTACTGCTACGCCATTGCGTTGAGCAATAAGCTGATGACGGCGGTAGATGCCTTCGTAGCGGGCCAGCGCTTCGGCGCATTGCTGGGCGCTTATACCTACTGTTTGCACGACTGCCAGGGTGGCTAAGGCATTTTCCATCGAATGACGGCCGGGAGCATTCATTTTGAAAGCGACGGCGTCGGCTTCGAACTCGATGGTAAAACCTTGTTGGCGGAAGTTGCGGCCGGTATGACCCGCAGCTGGTCGCTGCTCGTTGTATTCTCTATTCGTTGCTGCAGCCGGCTGTTCTTCCAGTCCGAAATCGTTGCGGCTGTCGACCGAAAGCCGGGCAGCCAGCGGATTGCTCTGGTTAGTAATGAAACGGGTTTTGGTATGATCGCGAAACTCCCCGAACAGTCGCATCAATTCGTCGATTTCCTGATGATCTTTGTCGATATTGAGTAAAAGACCGATCTCGGGATGGTATTTCACGATCGAACCGTCGCTCTCGTCGGCCTCAATCACCAGCCAGTCGCCCTTTCCTGCAATTGCGTTCCCTATTTTCCCCCGTTTAATGAGCGTGGTAAGGCCGGCTCCGCTGATAATGGAAGGGTGTAGTCCCGCATACTCCAGTACATCGAAAATCATGGCCGAAACAGTGCTTTTTCCCGAAGTCCCTCCTACGGCAATTGTTTTTTTGCTTTCCGAAATTAAGGCCAGTACATCCGAACGTTTAAGAATCGGAATTCCCATTTCCTTCGCTTTTTTTACTTCGTAAACCGTATCTTCAATGGCGGTTGATACCACCACCAGATCGGTGAGGCCGGTAATTCCGCTTCCGTCCTGTACAAAACAGGAAATACCCTCGGTTTCCAGTTTTTCGCGGGTTTCGTTGGGCGTGTCGGGTGTGAAGTAGCGATCGCTACCGCTTACGGTTTTGCCAATTCCGGCCAGGTACTGGGCAATGGCGCTCATGCCGGTTCCGGCAATTCCAATGAAAAAAGGGTGGTGAAAGTCGTTTAATTGCATGAGAAAAATATTTTACACAAAAGTAAATTTTATCTGCCGAATGCACAACTGTTGACGGTGATATTGTAGAGGCCGCCGGTTGAATATCCGGTGAGGCGGAAGTCAACTGGTTTGTTTACAGCAGATTTGGAAATGATCGTACGGCTACTTATTGTATTGTCGACAATAATTACGATCGAAGATATTGTATAAAATACAATATATAAAACATTGATAATGTGTTTTATAACATAAAATAATTGCATTATTTATATCGAAAAAGATTTTATTTTTGCAACCTAATTACAGTCAGGTTTATGTCGGAACAAGTTTATAATCCTCATGTGTCGGTCGATTGTGTCGTTTTCGGTTTCGATGGCGAGCAGTTGAAGGTGCTGTTGCTGGAACGGAACATCACCGAGCAAAACACGGAGTTTAACGATAAGGAACTGCCGGGGAGTATTATTCTGGAAGAAGAGGATCTGGACGATGCTGCCACACGTATTTTGAACGAGCTTACCGGGATGAGGAATATTTACCTCAGCCAGTTTCATAGTTTTGGAAATCCTGCACGTACGGGTAATCCCCGTGATGTGCTTTGGCTCGAGAAAACCACCCAGTTAAAGATCGGCCGGATCGTGACGGTTGCCTATGTGGCATTGATAAAGATCGACCGGAAGCTGGCGTTTGCCTCGGAAGTATCGAAAGCCAAGTGGTACGATGTGAAGTTGGTAAAGGACATGAACCTGGCCTTCGACCACCGGGAGATTATCCTGAAGGGCTTGGAGCATATACGCCGGAACACGGATCTGAATCCGCATGCATTGTTTGAGTTGCTTCCACGGAAGTTTACCATCAGTCAGTTGCGCACTCTGTACGATATGGTGCATCAGACCCGGTCCGATGTTCGGAATTTTCAGAAAAAAGTAGCTCAATGGCCTTTCGTGGTGATGCTCGACGAAACGGAAAAGAATGTAGCGCACCGGGCGGCGAGGTTGTATAAGTTTGACAGAAAGAAGATTAATTATTAATGAACCATTCAATCATGTATTTACTAGGATTTGATTTAGGTAGTTCGTCGGTAAAAGCCAGTTTGGTTGATGCCCGCACGGGTGTTTGTGTAGCCACCGATTTTTATCCCCGCCCCGAGATGCAGATAAAGTCGCTGAAGGCCGGATGGGCCGAGCAGGATCCTCATAGCTGGTGGTTAAACCTGAAGGCGGTCACCAAATCGGTGGTAGCTCAAGCCGCTGTACAACCGCAGGAGATTGGTGCGATCGGTATTTCGTATCAAATGCACGGGTTGGTGCTGGTAGACGAATCGTTGCAGGTGTTGCGCGATTCGATTATCTGGTGCGACAGCCGTGCGGTGCCCTATGGCGAAAAGGCGCTGAAAGAGTTGGGCGAAGAAAAATGCCTGTCGCATTTATTGAATTCGCCGGGTAATTTCACCTTATCGAAGTTGGCCTGGGTAAAGGAAAACGAGCCGGAGCTTTATAAGAAGGTCAGGTATTTCATGCTGCCCGGCGATTACATTGCTATGCGCATGACGGGTAAGGTGTGTACTACCGCTTCCGGTTTGTCGGAAGGTATAGCCTGGGATTTTCAACAGGAAGCGCCTGCCGGTTTTCTGTTGGATTATTTTGGGTTCGACGCTGCGTTGATTCCCGAACTAGTGCCTACCTTCGGGATGCAGGGAGGTATTACAGCGGCAGTTGCCGAAGAGCTCGGACTGGCCGAGGGCACGCCGGTAACCTACCGTGCCGGCGATCAGCCCAATAACGCGCTATCGCTCAACGTGCTCCATCCGGGTGAGGTGGCTGCTACGGCCGGTACTTCGGGAGTGGTATACGGGGTGAATGCCGATTCGAACTACGACCCGCAATCGCGTGTCAATTCGTTTGCGCACGTAAATCACCTTCCCGGTGCCAAACGCATTGGTGTGTTGTTGTGCATCAATGGTACTGCCATCCTGAATACCTGGATAAAAAATAATGTAGCTCCCGAGGGGGTCAGTTATGCCGATATGAACCAGCTGGCTGCTGCGGTACCGGTTGGGAGCGAAGGTTTAACCATCCTGCCCTTTGGCAATGGTGCCGAGCGGATGCTGGGTAATGCGGAGCCGGGTTGTTCGGTGCATGGTATTAATTTTCTCCGGCATGGTAAAGCACATTTAATCCGCGCTGCTCACGAAGGAATTGCCTTTTCGTTTAAATACGGGATGGATATAATGAACCAAATGGGAATTGAAACCACTACCATCCGGGCGGGGCATGCCAATTTATTTCTGAGTCCCATTTTCCGTCAAACGCTTGCCAATATTACCGGAGCTACCATCGAACTGTACAATACCGACGGATCGGTGGGTGCTGCCCGCGGGGCGGGGATAGGCGCCGGGATTTACAAGGATGCAGCGGAGGCTTTTGCTACCCTCACGAAGGTGGCAGTGGTGCGGCCGGAGCCCTCGGAAGTGGAAGCGACGAAGGAGGCGTATCATCGTTTTGCAGTACGCTGCGCTTCGTTACGCTGATCAACGATTGACAATTAACAATTAACAAGTAATAAAATTATGACAAACAAGGTGTATTTTCCTTCGGTGGAAAAAATCAAATTCGAGGGTAAAGAAAGCAAGAACCCGATGGCATTCCGTTACTACGATGCCGAAAAAGTAGTTTATGGCCGCAAAATGAAGGATTGGTTCAAGTTCTCCATGGCCTGGTGGCATACCCTCTGCAGCGAATCGGACGATCCGTTCGGAGGGCCTACCAAATCCTTCCCGTGGAAACAAGACTCCGATCCCGTTCAGGCTGCCAAAGATAAACTGGATGCCGGTTTCGAATTCATGCAAAAAATAGGTATCGGCTACTACTGCTTCCACGATATCGATCTGGTGGACGAGGGTGATTCGATTGAAGAGTACGAAACGCGTCTGAAAGCTGTAGTGGCTTATGCTAAACAAAAGCAACAGGAAACAGGAATCAAGTTGTTGTGGGGTACTGCCAATGTGTTCTCTCACAAACGTTACATGAACGGGGCGGCTACCAATCCCGATTTTGATGTGGTGACGCGTGCTGCCACGCAAATCAAGAATGCCATCGATGCTACCATCGAACTGGGTGGCGAAAACTATGTATTTTGGGGTGGTCGCGAAGGCTATATGAGCCTTCTGAATACCGATATGAAGCGCGAAAAAGAACACCTGGCTACCATGCTCAAAATCGCCCGCGATTATGGTCGTTCCAAAGGCTTTAAAGGTAATTTCCTGATCGAACCGAAACCAATGGAACCCACTAAACACCAGTACGATGTGGATGCCGAAACCGTGATCGGATTTCTTCGTCACCATGGTCTGGATAAGGACTTCAAACTCAATATCGAAGTAAATCACGCTACGTTGGCCGGACATACCTTCGAACACGATTTACAATGTGCGGTGGACGCCGGCATGCTGGGTTCCATGGACGCCAACCGTGGCGATTATCAGAACGGCTGGGATACCGATCAGTTCCCGATCGACCTCAACGAACTCACACAGGCCATGCTGGTGATTCTGAAAGGCGGTGGTTTGCAGGGCGGTGGCACCAACTTCGATGCGAAACCTCGTCGTAATTCTACCGATCTCGAAGATATCTTCATTGCCCACATTGCCGGTATGGATGCCTTTGCCCGTGCCCTGGAGGCAGCTGCAGGAATTCTCGAAGCGTCGCCTATCCCGACCATGTTGAAAAACCGTTATGCTTCGTTTGATGCCGGTAAGGGGAAGGAGTTTGAAGAAGGGAAACTTAGCCTGGAGGATTTGCGTGCGCTGGCCGTGGCTAAAGGTGCCGAACCTGCGCAAATCAGCGGGAAACAAGAACTTTACGAAGCAATCGTGAATATGTATATTTAATGGAGCTTGGTTGGAAACCACATTTCTTCTGAAAGGAAAACAGGAGAAATGAACTTCTGCGAAGCGTATAAAAAGTGGGGCGGGGAAATCATTTTCTCCCTCCACTTTCACTTGTTTATTAACAATCCTTACTTCAAAAACCATCAGCAACATGTCTTCTACTAAAAATCCTCTCTATCTGACGGGTATAACACTCGTGGCCACCCTGGGTGGTTTACTTTTCGGTTACGATACGGCCGTGATTTCCGGAACCGTGAGTTCGCTCCGTGTTTTCTTTGTCGATCCTATGGGGCTCTCGCCCGACCTGGCCAATGCAATGGAAGGTTTCATTGTGAGCAGTGCTCTTATCGGCTGTGTGATCGGTGCTTCAATTGCGGGCTTTGTAAGTCAGAAATTCGGACGGAAACCCGCGTTGCAAATTGCAGCGGTGCTGTTCCTCCTGTCGGCCATCGGTTCGGCCTGGCCCGAAATGTTTCTCGGGATGCCGGGATCGGGCGATCATACTTTTGCCGACTTATTTATTTTTTACCGCATTATCGGTGGTGTGGGAGTAGGTATGGCTTCCATGGTTTCGCCCATGTATATTGCCGAGGTGGCACCGCACGACAAACGCGGAGCATTGGTTTCGTGGAATCAGTTCGCGATTATCTTCGGGATGTTGGTGGTTTATTTCGTGAATTATGCCATTGCCCTTCAGGGCGATACGGGTTGGCTGAATACTACCGGCTGGCGCTGGATGTTTGCTTCTGAAATCATTCCCGCCACCTTGTTTCTGATCTTCCTGTTTGTAGTTCCCGAAACCCCGCGCTGGCTGGTGATGAATGCCAAAAAAGATAAAGCGCGTACCATTCTGGTGAAATTGGTGGGTTCGGGCGAAGCTGAAGTCGAAATCGACGATATTCAACGGAGTCTCGACCTGGATGCCACCCAGTCGCTTAAGCCTTATTATCAGTTTCTGGTAACCTGGATACTACTGTTCTCGGCCGCTTTTATAGGACTGAAATATGCCGGTAATTCCAATGCATTCGAAATTTCGTTGATCGGAAGTTTTGCCATCGCCCTCGTTGCCCCCATTCGCTCGTTCGGATTTAAAATTATTGCGGTAGGGGTGTTGTTGTCGGCTTTCCAGCAGTTTGTCGGAATCAATGTGGTGTTGTACTATGCCCCCGAAATTTTCAAATCGATGGGTTCGGGTACCGATACCGCCTTGTTGCAGACCATTATTGTCGGAGTGATCAACCTTTCGTTTACCGTTCTGGCCATTCTTACCGTCGATAAATTCGGTCGTCGCCCGCTGCTTATTATTGGTGCGCTTATTATGGCAGTTGCCATGGCCGGACTCGGAACCGGATTTGCGGGAAGCTGGCCGGGTGGACTGAAGCTGTTTTTCATGCTGATGTACACGGCCGGTTTTGCCATGTCGTGGGGACCGGTATGCTGGGTAATGCTGGCCGAGATTTTCCCCAATTCGGTGCGTTCGAGCGTGATGTCGATTGCCGTGGCTGCCCAGTGGGTATCCAACTTCCTGGTATCGTGGACATTCCCGATGATGAATAAAAACGAAGCCCTCGTCGGTCAGTTCAATCATGGTTTTTCTTATTGGGTATATGGCGTGATGGGAATTCTGGCCGCAGTTTTCATTTGGAAGATGGTGCCCGAAACCAAGGGTAAAACGCTCGAGGAGATGAATAAACTTTGGAAAAAGTAAATCATTTTTTCTTCGTATCTTTGCCGGCGGTTATCGTAACATTCCATTATGCTATATCCCTCGAATTTTGAAACGAAGATTGATTTCAGCAGTATTCGTACCTTACTGCTCAATTCTTGCATATCCACACTCGGAAAAGATAAGGTAGGCGAAATCCGCTTTTCTTCCGATTTTGATACGGTGCAACTGCAAATAAGCCAGACCGAAGAGCTGTTGCGTTTGTTGACCGATGCCGGCGAAACCCTTCCTGTAGGCGATTTTTTCGACCTGCGCGAAGGGCTTTCACGCATCAGGGTGGAGGGGCTGTTTCTCGACGAACAGGAAGTGTTCGAGCTCCGGCGGGCCTTGGAAGCTGTGCGGCGCGTAGTCGATTTTATCGCCAAAAAGGAAGCCGAACAATTTCCCCGTTTGCACGATATGATTCGGGGGGTGGAGCTTTTTCCCGGGATTCTGAAACGCATCGATCTGATTCTGGATAAATTCGGAAAGATAAAGGATAATGCTTCGCACGAATTAGCCTCCATTCGCCGGCAGATGATTCAGGTACAATCGTCGGTGTCGCGATCGTTGAATCAGATTTTACGTCAGGCGCAGGCCGATGGCTACGTTGAAAAAGATGTAAGCCCTACGCTGCGCGAAGGGCGGTTGGTAATACCGGTTTCGCCGGCGTTTAAACGCAAGCTTTCGGGTATAGTGCACGATGAGTCGGCCAGCGGGAAAACGGTTTTTATCGAGCCTGCACAGGTGGTGGAGGCCAACAACCGGATCCGCGAGCTGGAAGGGGAGGAGCGGAGGGAGGTAATCCGTATCCTTACCGAGTTTACCGCATTTTTACGGCCTTTTACCGATGCGGTTATTGAATCGCAATATTTCTTGGGCGAAGTCGATTTTTTGCGCTCGAAGGCTTTGCTGGCCCGGAAAATAAATGCCATCAAACCCAAAACCGATCCGGTTTGTCAGCTCGAATGGCGACGGGCCGTGCATCCGCTCTTGTACCTGTCGCTCGAGAAACAAGGTAAGCAGGTGGTTCCCCTGGATATTCAGCTGAATGAGCAACAGCGCATCCTGCTCATTTCCGGGCCCAACGCGGGAGGAAAGTCGGTGTGCCTGAAAACAGTGGTACTGCTCCAATACATGTTGCAGTGCGGTTTGCTCATCCCCGTGCATCCCGATAGCCGTTGCGGTATCTTCACCCGTATTTTTATCGATATCGGCGACGAGCAATCCATCGAAAACGATTTGTCGACTTACAGCTCGCACCTTACTAATATGAAGTATTTCGTGCGTCACAGCACCGATTCCACCTTGATTTTGATTGATGAATTCGGCACCGGTACCGAACCGATGATCGGAGGAGCGATAGCCGAGGCCACTCTCGAACGCTTCAACCGCAACAAAGCTTTCGGAGTAATAACTACTCACTACACCAATTTAAAACATTATGCCGAGGATGCCGAAGGAATTGTAAATGGCGCCATGCTCTACGATCGCCAGCACCTTCAACCCTTGTTTATGCTGGAAATCGGTAATCCGGGTTCGTCGTTTGCCATCGAAATTGCCCGGAAAATCGGACTCCCGGAGGACTTAATAGCCGATGCGGCCGAAAAGGTAGGTTCGGAACACCTCGATTACGACAAGCACCTTCAGGATATCGTGCGCGATAAACGCTACTGGGAGAAAAAACGTCAGCAGATCCGGCTGAAGGAAAAACGCCTCGAAGAACTCGAAGCCCGTTACGAAGCCGACATGACCGAGATCAACCGTCAGCGAAAGGAAATTACCAATAAAGCAAAAGCCGAAGCGCAGCAATTGCTTTCCGAAGCCAATGCCCGGATCGAAAATACCATCCGCAGTATTAAAGAGGCACAGGCCGATAAGGATAAAACCAAAGCGGTACGCAGCGAGTTGCAGGAATTTCGCGATCGTGTGTTGCAATTGGAGCCGACCGAAAAAAAACTTTCGCAGGGAAAAAGGACCGACGATCACCGTCCATCAATACCTGGTAAAACAACTTCACCCGATCGGCAGTCGACGGGAGAGAAAACCAAGGTTTTTGAACCGGGTATGTCGGTACGATTAAAAGATCAGTCGGCAACGGGCACCATCCTCGAAGTGCAGGATAAACTGGCGGTCGTAGCATTTGGCAGTCTTAAATCGACGGTGCGACTCAACCGCCTCGAGCTGGTAAGCAATAACCAGCTTAAAAAGGAAAAACGTCAGGTTTTTGCCAAGTCGACGGTGACCGAAGAAGTTCGCAGCCGTAAATTAAATTTCAGTCCGGAGATCGATCTGCGCGGGATGAGAGCAGACGAAGCGTTGCAGGCGGTGACGTATTTTATTGATGATGCTGTGATGGTCGGAGTGTCCGGCGTGCGGATTCTGCACGGTACCGGTACCGGAGCATTGCGGCAGATTATACGGCAGTACCTGGCCACTGTCAGCGGTGTTAAAAGTTTTCGCGACGAGCATGTGCAGTTGGGAGGAGCGGGAATAACCATTGTGGAGATGGATGTGTAATGCAAGGTCGACTGTCCGGGAATGAAAAAAACAATCCATACTGTTCCGCCCACACAGGGAATTAAATATGCGGGGTCGAAACTTAAAATTTTACCTTATATCGTTGGATTGATCGGCGAGCTGGATATCGATACCGTACTGGACGGGTTCAGCGGCTCCACCCGCGTTTCGCAGGCTTTTGCCAAATCGGGCTACCTCACTACCTCCAGCGATATCTCGGTATGGTCGGAAACCTTTGCCCGCGCATATCTTTTAAATAAACGCTCGCCGGCCCATTATCGGCCTATCATCGATCATTTGAATTCGCTGAAAGGTTACGAAGGTTGGTTCTCGGAGCATTATGGGGGCACTCTCCAGAATACTGCCAAACGGCCTTTTCAGCTGAAAAATACCCGTAAACTCGATGCCATCCGGGCAGAGATCGATACCATGAACCTGGATGAAGTAGAACGGGCCGTGGCATTAACCAGCCTCATCCTGGCGCTCGATTCGGTCGATAACACCCTCGGACACTACGTAGCCTATTTGTCGGGATGGTCGGTTCGCTCGCACAAAGAATTAAAACTGGAGCTTCCCCTGCTTTTCGTGAATACCCGCGATAACCAGGTAGTGAGAGGCGATATTTTCGACACGGTGTGTAACCGGCGTTTCGATCTGGCTTATTTTGATCCGCCTTACGGGTCGAACAATGCCAAGATGCCCCCCAGCAGGGTGCGTTATAATTCTTATTATCATATTTGGACCACTGTCATACTCAACGACCGGCCAACCCTGTTTGGAAAGGCCAACCGGAGGGTCGATTCCCGCGACGGGGTCTCGGCCTCGGTTTTTGAAGAGTATAGAAAAGACCGTGAAGGGAATTTTCTTGCGTTACAATCCATCAAAAAACTGATCGATGCTACCAATGCCAGCTATGTTCTGTTTTCGTATAGTTCGGGCGGCAGGGCAACCCGGAACGAACTGTTCGATATCCTGCGGTCGTCCGGCAGGTTGCTCAAGGCCCTGGAAATCGATTACCGAAAAAATGTAATGAGCCAGATGCGGTGGACACATGAGTGGACCGGCAACGATACGGCCTATAAAGAATATTTGTTCCTCATCGAAAAGTATTGATTTGCTGCCCGATGTGCCGAAATTCCCGGGTACGGCTTATTTTAATTGAATTTTCACAACAGTATCGAAGCGGAATGGCTTTTCGGTGCGGTTTACATTGATGAATAAATTTCCTTCTCCGGTGTTTCCCCACCAGGTAGGGAAGTAGTTGAGCTCTGCTCCGCTGTATTGAAACCAGATTCCGTTTACCTGGTTATGGTCGATGCCGCGTGCATTCAGATACCCTACGTTGGGATGCAGCCAGTGTGCAAACACCGTTTTATCTTTTTGCGTATAACGTCCCCAGTCGGGCTTAGGCAGTGCCGACCTGCCGCAACCATAAATGCTTTCATGATTCACCTGCATCCATTTACCGACTTCGGTCAGGATTTCGACCGATTCGGCAGGGATGTTTCCACGCGCATCAGGACCCACGTTCAACAATAAATTACCATCTTTGCTGACACAATTCACCAGAGTATGAACCACCAGCTCGGCCGATTTCCAGTCCTTGTCGAACTCGGCATATCCCCAATGATCGTTGAGTGTCAGGCAGGTTTCCCAGGGAATGGGATTCCCGTATTTGTCGGTGAGCGGAACATCGGGAATGCCCTGTTCGGGAGTTTCAAAGTCGCCGAGCGCTGTAACCGTACGGGTGCGGTTGGCAGTCCCTTCGTGTATTTCGAGCCGGTTGTCGAGAATTATACCCGGTTGATGCCGGCGTACCATCTCCACCAGTTCGCGTGCTTTCCATTTGTCGCCGGTGTAGTCGCCGAAGGAGTAATCGAACCACATAATGTCGAGTTTGCCGTAACCGGTAACCAATTCTTCTACCTGTCCGTGCATGTATTTCAGGTAATTATCCCAGTTGAATTTCCGTTTGGCGTATTCCTTGTCGTCGCGTTGCGGATGGTTACCCACATTGGGATAATCGGGATGATGCCAGTCGATGATGGAGTAATAGAGGCCCACTTTAATGCCTTCGGCACGGAATGCATCCAGAAATTCGCGCACTAAATCGCGGCCCTGGAAACGGGGCGAAAGCTTGTAATCGGTCAGTTTGCTATCGAAGAGGCAATAGCCGTCGTGATGTTTTGAAGTCATGACCGCATATTTCATACCTGCCGCCTTAGCGAGCCGCGCCCATTGGCGTGCGTCGAAATCGACCGGATTAAACGCATCGATGTATTTCTGGTAGGCTTCGGTCGTGATACGCTCATTCGATTTCACCCATTCGCCACGTGCCGGTACGGCATATGCGCCGAAATGGATAAACATCCCGAACCTGTCGTGCCGCCACCAGGCAGTGCGGTCCATTACCTTCTGATAGTTGGACATATAGGCTTGCGAAGCTTGTTGTTGATTGCCGGTTTGCCGGCCATAAGCCATCAAGCAGAGTACAAGGGCAGCAACTAGCGCTGATAGACGTGTTTTTTGCATGGTGTTTTTCTTTTGGTTACACAAAAGTAAAGAATAAATTGTTTCCCTCAAAACCTTGGCCGGGGAACTTCCATTTTCAATAAAAAATTGTACTTTTGACAACTAAATCCGTATTGTATGACGTTATTGAATATACTCGATTTTACATTGCCGCTCACCGATCCGGTGTTGAAGTTTCTCATCATCCTGATCATTATCCTTTTTGCGCCCTTATTACTGAATAAATTGCGCATTCCTCACCTGCTCGGCTTAATCATTGCCGGTGCGGCCATAGGTCCGTTCGGATTGAACCTGATGGCCCGCGATAGCAGTATCATTCTTTCGGGAACAGCCGGCTTGCTTTATATCATGTTTTTAGCCGGGTTGGAAATCGATTTGGACGACTTTAAAAAAAACAGCCGTAAAAGTTTAGTGTTCGGCATGTTTACCTTTCTCGTTCCCATGATCATGGGAGTGCTAGCCGGACTGTATGTGCTTGATTTTTCGGCGGCTACTTCCGTTTTGCTGGCAAGTATGTTTGCTTCGCATACGCTTATTGCCTATCCCATTATCAGTAAACTGGGAGTTGCCAGAAACCGGGCAGTAAGCATCAGTGTAGGCGGAACCTTGATTACCGATACGCTGGCCCTGCTGGTGCTGGCGGTGATCGTGGCTACTACCCAGGGTGAAGTGACTCCGGCTTTCTGGATCCGGATGATCGTTCAGCTGGTGGTGTTCGGCCTCATCGTGATGCTGGGGTTTCCCCTTATCGGACGGTGGTTTTTCCAGCGTTTTACCGATAATGTGGGCCAATACGTTTTTGTACTGGTGATGGTTTTTCTTGGGGCGGTATTGGCCGAGTTGGCCGGTATCGAAGCGATTATCGGTGCGTTTCTCACCGGTTTGTCGCTCAATCGCCTGATTCCTTCTACCTCTCCGCTCATGAATCGGGTCGAGTTTGTAGGGAATGCCATTTTTATTCCGTTCTTTTTAATCGGAGTAGGAATGCTGATCGATTACCGGGCTTTTTATAAAGACCTCGATACGCTGAAGGTTGCAGGGGTGATGATCGTAGTTGCCAACGTGGCGAAATACAGCGCAGCCTGGTTGACGCAGAAAACGTTCCGGCTATCGGCCGATGAACGGCGAATTATTTTCGGATTAAGCAATGCTCAGGCTGCGGCGACGCTTGCCGCAGTGCTGGTCGGTTATAATATTATTTTAGGGTATACCGACGCCGGACTGCCTGTTCGTTTGTTGAACGATAGTGTGTTGAACGGTACCATTCTGATGATTCTGGTCACCTGTACGATTGCGACTTTTGAAGCGCAAAAAGGGGCCAAGAACATTGCTCTTTCCGAATTAGATAACGCACAGGCCACGAGTCGCGAAATCAAAGAGCGGGTATTGGTGCCGTTGAGTAATCTGTCCACGGCTCCCCGGCTCATTCATTTGGCCTACCTGCTCAGTACCAAAAAGTCGGAGGGCTTTTTTACCATGCATGTGATGAACAACCAGTCGAAAGAGGCCGGCCCCGCTCCGGCTGCTCAGCACGTGACGGCTATTGCCGAAGAAAAGGCGCAAAGCCTGGGGACGCATATCACCAATGTTGTTCGTTACGATTTAAATATCGCCAACGGGATTTCGGGTGTGGTAAAGGAAAATAAAATTACCGATCTGATACTCGGGTTCCATATCCGCAACGAAGAGTCGGATTCGTTTACAGGCCACCTGATCGATGATGTGCTTTCCAAGTGCAATACGTCGACTTTTATTGTCAAACCGGGCATCAAACCGATCGCCGACTGTAAGCGCCACCGGATTATCGTCCCCGAAAATGCCGAAAAGGAACTGGGCTTTCTGTTTTGGTTGCTTAAGGTGTGGAATATATCGCGCACTACCGGAGCAGAGCTCGAATTTTACGCATCCAATACCACGCTGCAAATGATCAGGGCTATCCATGTGAAACATCCGGTACGATCCGAATTCAGAGAGTTTGCAGGATGGGAGTATTTACCTACCTTGCTCAAGACTTTACAACCCGACGATAACCTCATTGTAGTGATGAGCCGTCGTGATAAGCCCTCGTATCATCCGTACATGAATAAAATACCTTACCTGCTGGGCAGTTCGCTCGTCGAACAAGGTTTTGTGCTGTTATATCCGATGCAGACAGGAATCGAAGATGCCACCCAGATCGATTTAAAGGACCCTACATTTATGGAGCCGATCGAAAAACTGGAAATGGTACGCAAAAAATTGCTTACATTAACACAGAAAATAACGAGTAAATTAAAAAGTTAGCCATGAAAACCTGTCCAAACTGCCAGGCCGAAGTCGAAAATAATTTTGAAGTGTGCTGGAATTGTCATTACAGTTTTGTTGAGAAAACGGTTGTGAAGTTTATGTCGGAAGAAGAGCAGGCGCACTACCGGCCGATCAATTGCCTCCGTTGCACCGAAGTTCCTATGGTCTACACCGGGGTGTTTCGCTTTCACGAAGGCACCAACTACGGTGTGCTGGGGAATATTTTCGAAGCCTTTGAAAACAAAGAATCCTTTGAAATTTATTTATGCCCGCGCTGCGGGAAAGCGGAATTTTTTACCCCAAAATGATGAAATTTTTAGGAACTATAATTTTTGAGGTTCATGCTTTTTTAGTACCTTTGTGGCCGGTTTCGGGAAACTGAAATTCAGTGTAAAAAAGAGAAACTATTTATTAATTTTCATAATCATCAGACATGAGTAAAATTGAAAAAATCGTTGCCCGCGAAGTGCTTGACTCGCGTGGTAATCCTACTGTAGAAGTAGATGTGTTGTTGGAATCGGGTGTTATTGGCCGTGCTGCCGTTCCATCGGGTGCCTCGACAGGTGAAAACGAAGCTATTGAATTGCGCGACGGCGACAAAAGCCGCTATCTAGGTAAAGGTGTATTGAAAGCTGTTGCTAATGTAAACGACGTAATCGCTCCTGCTTTGGTGGGTATGGATGCCCTGCAGCAACGTGCTATCGATAAACTGATGATCGCTCTCGATGGTACTAAAACCAAATCGAAACTGGGTGCTAATGCTATTCTGGGTGTTTCGCTGGCTGTTGCTAAAGCTGCTGCCGAATACCTCGGTTTGCCCCTGTATCGTTACATTGGTGGTACCAACGCCTTTACACTGCCTGTGCCGATGATGAACATCATCAACGGTGGTTCGCACTCCGATGCTCCTATCGCGTTCCAGGAATTCATGATTCGCCCGGTGGGCGCTCCTTCGTTCCGTGAAGGTCTGCGCATGGGTGCCGAAGTTTTCCACGCCCTGAAAAAAGTACTTCACGACAAAGGATTGAGCACTGCTGTAGGCGACGAAGGTGGTTTTGCTCCCAACCTGGCCGGTGGTACCGAAGAAGCCCTCGAATCGATTCTTACTGCGGTGAAGAATGCCGGTTATGTTCCCGGAAAAGATGTTACGATCGGTCTCGACTGTGCATCGTCTGAATTTTACAAAAACGGTATTTATGATTATTCGAAATTCGAAGGTCCCAACGGCAAAAAACGTACTTCGGCCGAACAGGCCGATTACCTGGCCGAACTCATTGCCAAGTATCCTATAGACTCCATCGAAGACGGTATGGGCGAAGGCGACTGGGATGGCTGGAAATTGCTGACCGAAAAAATTGGCGACAAATGTCAGCTCGTTGGTGACGACTTGTTCGTAACCAATGTCGAATACCTGAAAAAAGGAATCGAACTGGGTTGCGCCAACTCTATTCTGATCAAGGTGAACCAGATCGGTTCGCTCACCGAAACGCTGGATGCCATCGAAATGGCTCACCGCGCAGGTTATACTTCGGTTACTTCGCACCGTTCGGGCGAAACTGAGGATGCTACTATCGCCGATATTGCCGTGGCAACCAACTCGGGTCAGATTAAAACCGGTTCGCTGAGCCGCTCCGACCGTATGGCAAAATACAACCAATTGCTGCGTATCGAGCAGGAACTGGGCGATCTGGCTGTATACGGCTATAAAAAATAAGTTGTAACGGGTAACCGTTGGAACTGAATCATAAACGGTTAGTAGGTACGAGTGCCACGATGTTCAATCGGATGCACCCGACTACTAACCGTTCGTTATTCATACGATGTTTCATACCCCGTCCTTCGGCTTGTTGTCCCGACTTGTAGGATTAATAGTTGATGTTAATCCACATAGGTAGGAACTGCAAACCGAAGGACGGGGTTGTTTTTTTATATCTTAAAGTGTGTTAATTGTTTGTCCCGGTTGTTGTTTGTTTACGAAAATATCGTAGATTTGCGATGTGTTCGTAAATACAAAGAAAACATGGAAAAATTAACTCATCAGGAAGAAGAACTTTTATTGATTATTTACCAGCAGGGTAAAGGATTTATCCGCGATTTTATTGAACTGATGCCGGAGCCCCGACCGCCCTACACCACGGTTGCTTCCGTTGTGAAGAACCTGGAGCGAAAAGGGTACGTCAGCGCCCGTAAGTATGCCAACAGCTACCAGTACCGGCCCACCATGGAAGAAGGCGAATATAAATCGCATTCGCTCTCGCGCGTGGTGTCCGATTATTTTGGTAACTCCTACAAGGAAATGGTGAGTTTTTTTGCTGAAAAGCAAAAAATATCGACCGATGAGTTACAGGAAATCATCCGCTTAATCGAAAAGAAATGAATCCGGCTTTCATTTATCTGCTCAAGGTCAACATCGCGATAGCTTTGTTCCTTCTTTTTTACCGTTTGTTCTTTTCCGGCGATACTTTATGGAAAGCACGTCGTATTTACCTGGTATCGTTGGTAATCATTGCTTTCTCCTATCCTCTGTTTTCGATTCAGTCGTGGATTCACGATAGTTCTGCGATACGCGGCATAGCCGTGGAATATATCGAATTGCAGGAATTGGTGGTTACTCCGGCTGCCGCAGTTGTGGTTCCCTGGAAAGAGCTGACCTTGGGTCTTTATCTGGCTGTTGCTGCCGCGTTGCTCATCCGGGTGCTGATTCAGCTCATCTCCCTGTTCCGTATGCAGTTGCAGGCCAAAAAAATCAATGTACAGGGCGTTTCGGTTCGTGAACTGAGCGGCGACGTCACTCCATTTTCTTTTTTTGGCACGATCTATCTCAATCCGTCGCTCCATTCGGATGACGAAATCCATCAGATTTTAACGCACGAGTTAACCCACGTTCGCCAATGGCATAGCCTGGATGTGGTGCTTGCCGAACTCCTGTGTGTATTTTTCTGGATCAATCCGTTTGTATGGGTGTTGCGAAAAGAAATAAGGCAGAATCTGGAGTACCTGGCCGACGACAGGGTAGTGGCTTCGGGTGTCGATTCGCGGCATTATCAATACCATTTATTACAGCTCAGTTGTCAACTTCCCGGTTATAAATTAACTAATAAATTTAATATTTCACCCCTTAAAAAACGTATCCGTATGATGAATCAACCTCGTTCGAGCAAAACAACAGCATTGAAGTACCTGTTGATTGCGCCGCTTAGCTTTTCGTTAGTTGTATTAAGTAATGCCGAAACGCTTGCTGCTTCGCTTGGCAAGTTACTTCCGGCTCCCGTTGCCGAATTGGTATCGGAATCGAATTCGGCTGTAGTTGCAGTACCCGCAGCGATAGTAGCCGACTCACAGAATGAAGTGTCGCGGTCAGGTCCAAAAAAGAACGATGCCGGGCCCGTACAAAAAGAACCTTCGAAATTGAACGAACTTACTGTTGTGGGCTATGCTCCGGCCGAAACTCCCCAGAAAGACGAACCTGTTTTTATGGTTGTTGAAGAAATGCCCCAGTTTACCGGTGGCGAGCAGGCTATGTTCAAATATTTGTCGAATGCAATCAAATATCCGGTAGCAGCTCAGCAGAAAGGAATTGAAGGCCGGGTGATCGTCAGTTTTGTAATCGACCGCGAAGGGAAAGTTACAGAGCCTGTCATTCTACGCGGTATTTCGCCCGAGCTGGATGCCGAAGCCGTGAGGGTGGTACAAAATATGCCGGCCTGGCAACCGGGTAAACAAAAAGGGAAAATCGTACAAGTAAAATATACCTTGCCGATCAATTTCAGACTTCAGAAGAGTTCGGACGAAAAAGCAGCCCCTCAATCACAGAAAAACTATCCGGTACTGGTTGTCGATGGCGTCGTGAAAGAACAGGGTTTTGATTTAAATACCATCAAACCCGATGATATTCAGGAAATCACAGTACTGAAATCGAACGATGATCCCGTACGGAAACAGGAACTGATTGCCAAATATGGCGACCGCGCCGCTGATGGGGTAATACTTATTACAATGAAAAAGTAAGAAGTGTTTATGAGGATGTGTCAATTACTTCGTGTTTGACGCATCCTCTGTCACTTTAAAAAAACATCCTGAACAAACACGGCTTGCGGCGACTTTTCGGGCGATTTGGTGCTCGTCTTCCTCTTCATAAGCTTTACAAATTAATGAATTATCACTTTATGTGTACTTCCGGTAGTACAATCAAATCCATCATCAAACGCAATTGGTTTACAATCAAAGATTACTTTAGTACCGTTACTAATGTAATATATCAATAGAAACGATACATTTTAAAGTTGAATACTCAGAAGGAGCCTTGTTGTTCGTTTAGGAAACAATCAGAATAAAACGCAAGGGCAAAGAAGTGGCTTCAAGCCTATGAGCAACTGGGGTCGGTAACAAAAGCAACTCTAAGATGCGGTATCTCTCTCCAACCAGTATCGATGGATGGAGAGAGTTAGATATGATCCGGATTCAAAACTGTCGGATAAGTCGAAACGTCTTAAAAATCTTACCAATACTAAGGTTGCTAAAGAAAACAGAAGTTTTAATTTTTGGTATAAGGAAAAGACGCAACTAGAGCTCACAATGTATCGCCACATTTCTGTTACGCAAGAATAATATCCATCTTTCAACGATGATAACTATTTAGGGAGTTGTGAAAAAGTATAATTGTGAAGTCTGTGGTCAAGCAGAGTAAGAAAAGTGATTATATATTGTATAACAAGGCAATTCCAGGTGATCGAGTGCAATTAGATGTTACAAAAATAAGAGCTGGAGCTTACCAGTTTACATCTATTGATGATTGTGTCAGAATGAAAGTTATTTGAATTATCCCGATAAGAAAGCGGAGAATACAATCCATTTTTTTAAGAGAAATTATCAGTACGCTTAAATTCTCGATCTAACTTATTACAAATTGACTGGGATATGAAGCTTTTTTAATTATGACTTTCAGTATGAATTACATGAGCACTTCATCAAGTTCAGATCGATAAAGCCTAAAGCTCCTCATTTGAACGGAAAGATAGAAAGAACCCAGCAAGCTAATAAAAATGAACTTTGGTCTTTAATAGACCTGTCTGATAAAGCTTTAGATTTAAATGCTTTGGCAGTAGAGTGGCAGAATTCTTACAATAAAAGCTCATCCTGCATTAAAAGGAAAAACTCTTTTCAGAAGCTTGAACAGATCGAGAAGCTCATTCTCTTCAACCTGATGTTCCCAAAAAATCTGGGAGTCAGAAGAGAAAGTAATTCTCAGAAACTATCAATATTTAAAATTTCTCCTAAAAAAATAATATTGAAAATAGCTATTTCGGTCATAGATGACATGGAAAATCCAATGTGAATACTTAAAAAACATCTGACTGTCAGAGAAATTATTAGATAATACGGTTAATATGGGACATGTCTATTGTAGGAGGATATATTCTCACGCTTCTCTTTTTTTGTATAGCCCAGATGATAGGATTCCAATTCCCCGTGAAGCATTGCTTCGATCAGATCTGAATGTGGGGTCTTCAACAAGTAGCTGATATTTTTCTGTGTCTTGAGCCCTTCCAAGACACCACTTTTTTCAATGATTCTTTTTAATTCTCTTTTCTTACAAAAACTGTGTTTGTAAAGTTATGAAAAAATAGGAGGCCTTGCAAACCAAACCCTTCGTTTCCTGTTTACACGTTTTTTGGGGATACTATCCATATTTACTTTGAACTGGTAATGTTCTTCTGAGTTTTGTAGACTAGGAAGCAAGAGTGTTTTCCATAAGATGTGAGTCATAGAACGTTGCCAGTTCAATATTTTACTACCTTGTTATATTTTAGTTAAGTCAAGTCAATAGCGAATGATAACTATACAGCAATTTTATAAATCCCAAGAGTTATAAATGTCCTCAACAATCTCACTAAACATTCGCTATAAGTGAGCCTTTGGGAATGATGTCTTTCTAGAATCACCAGTGTAGATTAGTTTGCGAAATGAATTGATAATACAAGTGTCTTTCACGAATAAATGTATCTTCCTACTTCACCACCATGTTCAAGTGAGTGAAATGTGTTAGTAATCGCAAAGTAATATGCTAAACTGCAACTCTACTGCAATTATGTTTTTTGGATTGTGCCAAAGCCTACTGAATTTTGTCTTTATAAACTTTTCTATAATCCAATGGCACTAAGTTTTAGAATATCAAAACCCAATCACGTTGCGTATACATCACTTTTATTATTAAAGTAAAAAGCAATATAAAGATGTGATTTTAAAATATATGTTATATAACATGTGTTTAGTAGATGATAGTGTGTTTAAATTGGGTTATATTTGCAATAATTTAAATTATTTGTTGTTGTTTGATGGGTTTGTATATTGTGTATATAATATTTTTGAGTATATGATTGTTGGTTAGTATAAATATGTGTCATTTAACTCAGCACAAAAAAGAAAAAATGGGCTTTTGTCTCCGAATTAAAATATTTGTTTTAGCCAATATAATTACCACTTTAGGTATTACTGAATTGTATTGTCAGCAAAAATTAAATAATGCGATTAATGTTGAGCTTGCCGAATTGACATTAAATGATGTGATACGGATTGCTCATATCAATTCTAATGCGTCTGTTGCTGCTCGTTACGGTTTTGCAAAGGCAGAAGTTCAATACAATGTATATAAAAAGCAATACCTACCAATTATAATCGGAAATTTTACAGTACCTAGTCTTGATCATTCGTTAAATATTGTGCAGAATACAGAAACAGGCATTTATAAATTTGTTCAAAGCAATTTAATGCGTATAAATGGAGGTATAAGTATAAGCCAAAGTATTCCATTTACAGGAGGATTAATTACATTAAACTCATATTTGGAGCGTATTGATCAATTCAATCCCCAAAGAGAAATTGCAATATATAATCAACCAGTCTATCTAACACTTACTCAACCAATAATTGGAACATTCAATTATTTAAAATGGAACAAAAAATTAGAACCTATAAAATATGAAAAGGCGAAAACGGACTTCTTGGATAACATGGAAGATATTTCTGAAAAAGCTGTTGAGTATTTTTTTAAAGCACTAATTGCAAAAATGCAATTAGATAATAATGAGTTAAATTTAAAAAATTATGAGCAGCAGTATGAAATATGGAAAACGAAATTTGAATTAGGATATATTAAAGAAAGTGATCTAATGCAGTTAGAGTTAAGTCTTAAAAATATTGAATTAGAGAAATATAAATCGGAAAAAGAATTGATCAAAGCAATGGATATGTTGAATTTATTTTTACACTTAGACAAAAACACAATTGTAAAATTGATTCCCCCACAACTACTTCCTGAGATTAAATTCGATCTGACCCAAATAATAAATCTTGCTAACTCAAACACCTCATTTAAAAAGAATTTAGAGTTTAAGAATACTGAGGCAAAGAAAGAACTAGAAAGAATTAAACGAGAAAATATGATTAAAGTAAATTTATATGCTCGAATAGGCCTGCAAAAGAATGCTTCAGATATTGTGACTTCATTTCAACATCCATCGAATCAACAAAATGTAAATATTGGGATTACCGTACCAATCTTAGATTGGGGAATTCGAAAGGAAAAAGTTAAGCTGAGTGAATTAAGCTCCGAACTTACAAAGAAACAAGCTGAAGAAGACTATGAAGAACTTAATCAAAAGATAGTACAATCTCTGATGGAATTTAACAATCAGTCACAACAATATAGAATTGCAATTGAAGCAGAGATAATTGCTCAAAGAAATTATCAAATAGCTATCGAACAAGCTACGATAGGTAAAATTTCGGTGTTTGAACTTATTTCATCTCAATACAGTAAAGACAAAGCAATTATTGCTCGAATAAATGAATTATATAATTATTGGGCAATTTATTATCGGATTAGAAGAATTACATTATTTGATTTTATCCAAAACATAAACCTGGTTGAGGATTTTGATAAACGAGTAATAAAATAAAGGTATATAATTTTCAAAATATAACAACACTTAAAATGCAAAAAGAACTGGCAAGTCCTCCTGCAATATCAATCTGTATGCCATGCTATAATGCTGGCGAATTCATTAAGGAATGCATTGAAAGTATTCTAAATCAATCTTTTAGAGACTTCGAGCTGTTAATTGCAGATGATGGTTCTACCGATAACAGTTTATTGATTATCAATAGCTTCAATGATAAGCGAATAAAACTGTTTAAAAGAGAACATGATTTTATTGGTAATTTGAATTTTCTATTAGACTCATCAATAGGAAAATATATTGCGCGGATGGATGCCGATGATATTATGTTGCCTGAACGCCTTTTGACTCAATTTAATTATATGGAATTACATCCTGAAGTGGATGTGTTAGGTGGTGGCATGGAATATATTGGTGCAAAAAAAGGATTGTTTATTCCACAGGTAAGTTCAGAAAATATCCGCATGGAACAAATGTTGACTAATAACATTATATCCCACCCTACAGTTTTAATTCGTCGCAACAGCATAAATGAGAAAAAAATAAGGTATGAAAATGACTATATTTATGCTGAAGATTATAGGATATGGATAGAGATGTTAAAGTCTGGGTTGAAATTAGATAATTTAGGTACCGTGCTAATAAAATATAGAGTGTCGCATAAGCAGAATAGTGTGAAATATGCAAAAAAACAATCTGAGGTTGTTAAGCGAATACAAGACGATATTAGAAATCACATTGCACAGACAAAAAAATATGAACAAATTACTTACTATAATAATCCCATTTCTGAATGAGGGAGATGAATTGGCAAATACTGTGGAAAGCATACGTTCTACCATCACAACTAATGTAGATATTATACTTATTAATGATGCATCAACTGACGGATATGATTATGTTTCAGTTGCCGAACATTTTAAGTGTATTTATATTGAACACACTGAAAAGCGTTTCGGTGTCGCTCAATCAAGGGGGCACGGAGTTGAGTTATGTAAAACACCCTATTTTTTACTTTTGGATGCACACATGCGCTTTTATGATTTAGGCTGGGATGAGAAACTTATAGAACTTCTTAAGGTGAATGAACGCACTGTACTGTGTAGCCAAACAAAGAGGTTATGTAAGGACGAGGATAATAATGTAATTGATACTGACAATAAAATTGTCAATTACAGAGCAGCCTATATTAGCTTTCATGGGAAAAAGCTACTTCAAATGACTTGGAATTATTATGATTATCAACCTTATGCTGATATGTTGGAGGTGCCTTGTATTATCGGTGCTGCTTATGCTATGTCAAAATCCTACTGGCAATATTTAAAAGGTTTGGAAGGATTAATCTCATATGGTACTGATGAAGAATTGTTAAGTATAAAAGTTTGGCGAGAAGGTGGTAAATGTCTACTGATAAAGAACTGGGTTGTAGGACATATTTACAGAGAATCTTTCCCCTATGAGGTATATACAGTAAAGGTTGTTTATAATCGAATTTATACTGCCGAATTGCTATTGCCTTACAAGATTAAACAAAATCTTTTTAAAGATTTACAACTTAGTTATGGTGAGGTGTTTGAAGAAGCATATGAATTGTTGAAAAATAATTATTCAATAATAAAATTACATAAAAAATATTTGAATTCAATTTTCACTCAATCAGCTGATAGTTTTTTGAAATTCAATAAGAAAATCGAACTGTACAATTCGCCTAATTAGGCATATTTAATGTTTAAATTTGAGTTAATCGGTTTTTGTTGGTTAACAAAAGTTGACTTTTTTATAAAAATCAAACAGTGAAAATTATGTATAACAAATACCAGATAGTCTGCAAAGTCTTTGTTTATTTGGCGGTTGCAGTATTAAGCTTCACGGCAACCGCCAAATAAACAAACAACTAGTAAGCTATAATGATGAATATAAAAACTAATATCTATAAATTATAAATATCTATGAATAATATCACAAAAAAGCTGCAACTATGCAAAGCTGTAAATATGGAATTCGATGAAGCCAACGAACTTTTCTCATCTGAAACTCTCGAGAATATGCAAATGGCGAAAATTAATGGTGGTGAAGCTCTAACTGTTATGGCAGTTATTCTTCTTATAGGGTCAGTTGTTACGACAATTGCTGCTGGATTAGAAATTTACAATGCAATTTATGGCACGACACCAAACCCCAATAAATTAAAAGTTACAGTCTCTGGTGTTGGCGAAGTTGAGATACCCGCTGGAGTAACAGCAGATTCTATTAGAATTGCTACTGGAGCAGGAGCTGGGGCAACTTCAATAACATTATATGGTGTTTCTACTTCTCCGACTGAACTACCATAATACGAAAATTCTATTCTACGAGTGCTCAACACTCGTAGAATGTTTATTAAGCAACAATCAATATAAAATTCACCTATGTCAATCAACACTCGAAGGTTCAATAGAGTACTTATTATAATTATATCAGTATCACTTGGGATATATTTTTTTAGGAGTGGGCTTGTTGAACAAAAGAAGATATCCTCTATAGATTTTAACAACAAACTAATATTGATCGATGGTCGTCCCTATCTTCCTGTTGAAATTGATGGTAAAGTATACAATTTTTTATTTGACACCGGATCAACAAGTTCCTTTCTTAAGGACTCTTTAGCAAATAAATTAGGCATACGTTATAAATATGAGGGTGCGAAAAGCGTTGTTCTTCTTCCAACGTTTTCCAACGTTGATGAATTATCAACTGAAAAAATTAATTTTAAGATTGCTGACAAACGTTTTTATCAATCAATGCTCATTTGGAAAAAAACCAAAGAGCAAACGTACGGACAAAGGCCGGAATCGGATAGCTCAACATTGAAAGTAAACGAAATGTCAGGAAACAATTTTGATGGGATAATTGGTATGGACATTATAAGTAAATTTTATTGGATTTTTGATATAGAGCATAAAATCATTCATTTATCAGAAAAAAGTATGAAAAACAAGATAAATGATCACGATAGTATATTAGAAATTACTTATCAAAAATTCTTTGAAACACCTAAAATGAATTTGATATTGAATGATACTCTCAAAACTCAGGTGTTATTCGATACGGGCGCCGCCTTATTTATTTATACTCCACAGAAAAAAGAAATTATAGCAGCGACAGATATCTACATCAATGGCAATATTCACGAGGAATCATTGATGGATTATTTGAAAAATCAAATACCTTCATATGGCTTTCTGAAAAATGTAAAAAATATAAATATTAGTCCTGAATTAATGATAAATGGGTATGTATTAAAGGGTATTGTTACCGTTCACGCTGATAACAATTATTCAATATCAAAAGAGATGGGTGCAATGTCAAACCGAATTACAGGAACTTTTCTAAGTCGTTTCAGTGAAATGCATTTGGATCCATTTAATCAAAAAATCACTTTCATCAAACACTCAATAACATCTAAAGAACAACTGTCAGAAAATGAATAAACAAAGTAAATACAACTATTTTGTCCCATATAAATACAAAGTAATATATTACAATGGGATGACCAGAAACAGTATTTTGCTTTCGCAGCAAGAACACACAAAAATACAAGAACAATTTGCCGATCCAATTAGTTTCGAATTGGGTTTTCCAACTGTATTTGAACAGTTTAAAGATTGGGGTTTTTTTGTAGATGAAGCAATAGATGAATTGGATATGTTTAGATATCGTGAGAACTTAAATAAATGGCAAAATCGTAATTTTCACTTGGTAGTTGTAACGAATTTTGATACTAATTTAGGTTTCCCATATTATATAGAGCCTTTGAATCGAAATAGAATGCCTGATTTTCTAACGGTATTGAAAAAACATATTCAACAGATGATTAACTGTGAGAAAATATCGTCTATTTGCATAGAGTGGACTGGTGGCGAATCATTGTTAAACTTCGATGACTTTATTGAACCCGTTGTAAAATATACCAGAAAATCCTGTCTTAAAGCAGGAGTGCCATTCCATTGTCAAATTGAGACAAATGGTACGCTTCTCAACAATCATATTATTGAAAAGTGTAAAGCATTAGATATAGCATGCTTTAAAATAAAACTCATAGGGAATGAAGCGAAACATGACAAAGTTTTACACGAAAAGGGTTTGCCCACTTTCCGTTTAATTTGCAATAACATAAAACAGTTGTGTTTGCAAATTCCTACTTGTTTTGTTTTTCTTACATTTGAAAGTTCAATAAATAAATATGACTCAGAATTAAAGCAACTTGCTAGTTTTTTTCCTTTAAAAATTCGCAATCAAATTCGTATTAACTTGCAAATATCTACTATAGATACGTTGGAGAATGCAATTCAAAAAACAATTAACTTTAAATACAAACTTATTGAAAAAGCTTTAGGATTTAATCAGAATATGGTTGACAATGAGCAAAATTGGAAAGAGCTTATTTATCATAGGGATTTCCAACACACTTTAATCTTTAATGGTGAAGTGCATAGTGGAACAACTACGATTACGAGTTCAAAAGACTCTATTGGAACAATGCTAAGTGAAAAGGGTGAGATAAAATGGGACATTCAGAAACGTTCAAAATTGTTAGGATCGAGATGGTATGAAAATGAATGGTGTTTAAATTGCAATTATTTGCCTCTTCTGTCTGAAATATGTCATAGAAGGAGTTTACCTTTCGGTGGCACTAAACATTCGATTGAACGTACATGTATATTAAAGACAAAACAGTTTAGTGTTGATTCAATAGTTGTGGCAGATTATCAAGCCAAAGAACTAAAAGTCCTTTAACTTTTATGGCAAAAAAATTTCCAAATTATAGGCAATTGGATAGTATGGACTGTGGTCCAACTTGTCTGAGAATGATTGCAAAATACTATGGTCGTAATTTTGAATTACATACATTAAGGGAGTATTGTTATGCAAACCGAACAGGCGTATCCATGCTTGGGATCAACGATGCTGCAGAACGAATTAATTTCAGGTGTACAGGTGTAAAATCTACATTTGAAAAGTTTGTTGCCAAAACTGTATTACCATGCATTGTACATTGGCGTGAAGATCATTTTATTGTAGTATATAAAATAAAAGTAAAAAAAAATAAGAATGGCCTTTGGGAAGGAAGTATTTATGTGTCTGATCCTGCATTCGGCTTAGTTACATATTCAGTTGAAGAATTCCTAAATGGTTGGATACCAGGTAATGGTAATGATGATGAAAAATGTTCATTTTTATTGCTTGTTCCAACATTTGAGTTTTATCATCCTGAACATCAAGATGGTGATAAATCAAAGTTTAAAATCACCCAATTTTTTACATACATTAAACCCTATAGAAGATTTTTTGCTCAAGTTATACTTGGCATGTTACTGAGTATGGTTTTCTCATTTATTTTTCCTTTTCTTTCTCAAGCTGTCGTTGATAAAGGTATTCTGAACAATAATATGGACTTTATTTACTTAGTTCTCATTGCCCAGCTGGTCTTGTCTTTCAGTGAATTACTAATCGGATATATCCAAAGTTGGATTATACTTCATGTTTCTTCTCGCATTAGCATTTCACTAATTTCGGACTACATATTTAAGATGTTAAAGTTGCCGATTAATTTTTTTGATACAAAAAATACGGGAGATATTATGCAGCGAATGGGAGATAACTCACGTATTCAAAATTTTTTTACAGGTACTGCCATCGGTACATTATTTTCGTTTCTCAGTTTTTTTGTTTTCGCAGTGGTACTTGGCTATTACAATTTAAATATGCTTTTGATTTTTGTTTTGGGGCATGCTCTTTACGTAATTTGGGTGCTACTCTTTCTTAAGATACGCAGAGAGCTGGATTTTAAACACTTCGACCGTGCATCTCGCAATCAGTCCAACATTATTGAACTCATCGCTGGAGCTGAGGAGATTAAACTAAATGGTTGCGAACAAAAGATGCGAAAAAAATGGGAAAGTATACAGGCTGAACTTTTTCAGTTAAGCATTAAGGGTTTATCTGTAAGCCAACTTCAAAGCGTCGGAGGCTTTTTTCTATCAAACATTACAAATATTGCATTGTCAATATTCTCTGCTTATTTAGTTATAAATGGTGAAATAACATTAGGTATGATGATGTCTCTATCCTATATTCTAGGGCAATTAAAAGGGCCTATAAGTGCATTTATAGGATTTGTACATTCCTATCAAGATGCAAAAATTAGTCTTGAAAGAATCGGGGAGGTGCATCTCAGAAAGGATGAAGATCAGGATAATATTTCAAAAATTGATGAATTGTCAGTTTATAACCGCGACATCGTATTCAATAATGTAAAGTTTAGTTACATGGGGGAAAAAGTACCACCGGTTTTATCCAATATCAATATTACAATTCCTCATAATAAAGTTACTGCCATTGTTGGTGAGAGTGGAAGTGGAAAGACCACATTAATTAAATTACTATTAGGATACTACGAACCAATGAGTGGTGATATTAGCGTTGGTGGTGTTAAATTAAATAATTTGAACACGAAGTATTGGCGTTCTGTATGTGCAGCAGTTCTTCAGGAAGGATATATTTTCTCCACTACAATTGCAGAAAACATTGCAATAACAACAGAAAAGATTGACAAAAAGAGACTTTATGAAGCCGCCCAATTGGCAAATATCCATCAATTTATTGCCGAAATGCCATCTGGCTATAATACTAAAATTGGTCCAGAAGGCAGTGGTGTCAGTCAAGGGCAAAGGCAACGTATCTTAATTGCAAGAGCAGTTTATAAAAATCCATCTTTCATCTTTTTTGATGAAGCCACAAATGCACTGGATGCAAATAATGAACGTATGATTAGCCAGAATTTGAAATCATTTTATACTGGAAGAACTGCAGTTATTGTTGCCCATAGATTGAGTACCGTAAAGCATGCTGATCAGATAATTGTTTTAAGTAATGGACGAGTTGCTGAAATAGGTACACATGAAAGTCTTATAGAACAACAAGGTGTTTATTATAATTTAGTAAAGAATCAATTAGAGCTATAATTAAATATAAATAAAATGATAAGTCAAGATAAAATAGAATTGAGAGAGCAGGCGATGCAGGAACTTTTAGGTGATCCACCTGGATGGCTCATTAGATGGGGAATTACGATTTTTTGGGGAATTATTATTACTCTTTTGATTGGGTGTTATTTCTTTAAATATCCTGAAATAATAACTGCACCCATACAAATTACAACAGAACAACCTGCTAGTTGGGTAATTCCAAAAATAAGTGGAAAGATTGATTCTATACTTGTCAAAAATCATTCTCATGTTCAAAAGGACGAGATTTTAGCATATTTGGAAAGTTCAGCAGATTTCAAAGATATAACAATGTTAACTTATATACTTAATGAAATGTCGGGCTTCTTTATTTCCTTTGAACTAAAGGATTTACCAAAGTTTGAACCATTTATTCAAGTGGGTGAACTTCAAGATTCATATTCTTTATTACTTAAATCAATAAATGAATATACATCATTTTACGAGGACAATTTACATCAAGCAAAAATTATAGGTATTCAAAACGAACTATTTCAACAAAAAAGATATTTAGATCATGTAAGGAAACAAGTAGATTTCATGGAGAAACATTTTGACTTAACGTACAGACAATACAGAAGAGATTCTCTACTCTTTTCAAAAAAAATGATGTCTGATTTTGATTTTGAAAAATCACAACAGACATATTTGGTTGGTAATGTTGAAATAAATCAGTCAAAAATGCTAGTACGTTCAACCCAAATAAATATATCTAAACTCGAGCAGAGTATAAATGAATATAATATAGATTTTAATAATCGACAATCAGCACTTCAGTCAAATGTATTTGCAGCTTATGACCAACTAACAAGCAGATTAAAAATGTGGGAGCAGACTTATCTTCTGAAATCGCCAATGTCTGGTATCGTCAATTTCTCAACTGTATGGAGTAAAAACCAAAATGTTAGTCTTGCCGAAAAAGTTTTTTGCGTTATTCCTGATAATTGTGGTAAAATAATCGGTAAAGCTAATATCCCTACAAATGGAGCTGGTAAAATAAAACAAGGACAAACTGTAATTATTAAATTAGAGGGTTATCCTTATATGGAATTTGGAATGCTAAATGGAATAGTCAAAAGTATAGTGCCTATATCAAACGAAATTATTACCTCGCAGGGACCGGTTAAATTTCTTACAGTTGAAGTAAATTTCCCAAAGGGCTTTATTACAACGTATCATAAAAAAATTCCATTCAAAGGTGAATTAACTGGTATTGCTGAAATTAGTACAAAAGAGATGTCACTATTGGAGCATCTTGTTAGGCCTTTAAGATATTTGTGGAGTAAATTTTGATTATTCTTACTAAAGATCAGGGGCTTACGTATATTTGCTCTGTATCTTAATATAATTACCCCCTAATCTTAGACAACAAATATCATTAAAAATAATATTAATTTTGTTGTCATGAAGAAAAGGAAAGCTTACAGTGCCGGCTTTAAAACAAAGATCGTTTTAGAAGCCCTTCAAGAAAGAGAAACAGTCCAGGAGATCGCGCGGAAGTATGAACTTCACCCGGGTCAAATCTCGACCTGGAAGACTCAATTTTTATCTCAGGCTGATCAGGTGTTCGAGAGAAGTTTATAAAAACATCAAATAAAATGCAGGAAAACTGATGATTTAAGGATTAATTCGAAATGTAATCGTCCAAAAGTAATCAAGTCACAGCAAGTTAATGTTTATTTTAAAAAATCTTACTGTGACTTGATTGCTTTTGGATAATAGGCCGAGCTAGGGAAAGTTCGACTTTTGTGCATAAAAAAGGGTATGCCAATTTTGAAGTGAACCCCGAAAGTTAGACAAAAAACTTTCGGGGTTTATTATGCAAAAGAGAAAGAAGCATGGTAATGCAGAATGTCTGAATTACATGCAAATGATCGAAGAAGGAACATCCATTCATGCT
>Ga0334888_1000141_pt1 | contig 116691 bp, 108 predicted proteins | sample GraSluR1_MG_FD_207227 | JGI IMG/M metagenome (GOLD analysis project Ga0334888, IMG submission 207227) | Sludge microbial communities from methane-producing bioreactor in Wageningen University, Netherlands - Granular Sludge_3_08-R1 | ecosystem: Engineered > Bioreactor > Anaerobic > Unclassified... | reverse complement strand
ACAGTCAAATATAATAAAGAATAGAAATTGGACCTGGTTCTTCCAGGTCTATTTTTTTGCACACAAAGCAATGACATCTAAAATAAATAAAATTAATTTATTAAAACATATAATAATATGTCTGATGATTTGGGGAGTAAATGAAATTTTACAATTACTGCAGGTTATCACAAATATAATAAAAAATATTGAAAAAATAACCGATGTTTATTATAATTATAATATAATATTAAGAAATATATTAAAAAAGGGGGAATGGAGAACTAATGAATCGAAAAACAATCATGATCATTGCCGGACTGCTGGTCGGTTCTCTGGCGGCCTACATGAGTCAACTGGGTAACCCGGCCAATATGGGGGTTTGTATCGCCTGCTTTTACCGGGATATTGCAGGTGCGCTGGGCCTTCACCAGGCGGCGGTAGTTCAGTACCTGCGACCTGAGATTATGGGAATAGCTCTGGGAGCTTTAATTGCTGCACTGGTCTTCGGGGAGTTCCGTGCCCGTGGGGGTTCATCCCCGCTGCTTCGCTTTTTGCTGGGAGCGTTTTTTATGATCGGAGCCCTGGTTTTTCTAGGCTGTCCTGTAAGAGCTGTTTTACGTCTTGCGGGTGGAGACCTTAACGCGATTGCTGCTCTGGCTGGAGTTGTTGTTGGGGCTTTAATAGGGATTTATTTTCTTAAGCGGGGTTTCAATCTTGGAAGAGCAAACCCTGGCAAGGCTGTGGCAGGCTGGATAATGCCGATATTGATGATAGGACTGCTTTTACTGGCCATTGCTAAACCGGCTTTTATTCTTTACAGTGAACAGGGCCCGGGCTCTATGTTTGCTCCTCTGGGAATTTCCCTGGCAGTTGGTTTAATTATTGGCTTTCTTGCCCAGAGGACAAGGATGTGCTTTGTTGGAGGATGGAGAGACCTTTTCCTGGTTAAAGACACTTATCTTTTTAGCGGAATCGCCGCCTGTTTCATCGGGGCAGTGCTGGTTAATGCAATAACCGGCAGTATAAACATTGGTTTTGAGGGGCAACCGGTTGCCCATACCAATCAATTGTGGAGCTTTTTGGGAATGGTTCTTGCCGGGCTTACCGCAACACTTTTAGGGGGATGTCCCCTGAGGCAGACCATCCTGTCTTCTGAAGGAGATACCGATGCCGGGATTACTATTCTGGGAATGATTGCCGGGGCGGCATTTGCCCATAATTTCACCCTGGCTTCAAGCGGTGCAGGGCCGGGGTCTTTTGGACCTGTTGCTGTGATAATTGGTTTGGTTTTTGCTTGTTTTGTAGGTTTTAGCATGTGTGACAAACTTGTGCTGTCTGCCAGAAAGGATACTGAGGCCGGAGCCAGTATAGGACAGTAAATGTACACAAAATATTATTTTGGGCTAAAAATGGGGTGTATGAAGTGTTCTGGGATAAAGTAAAAAACCGCCTGAATAGCTCGGGCGATAAGCTGGCAGGAGACGTACACGGGGGTTTTGAAGCTAATGGGATAGTGATTTTCAATGTTCTTGAAGATGCTATTAAAGCAGAGAAGATAGTAAAGGGAAACGGCCTGGAATGCAAACTGGTAGCTCCGCCGCCAGCCCTTAGAAAGGGATGTGACCTTGCTGTAGCCATAAACCTGGTGGAGAAACCGCTGCTTGAGAGAATATTATCAGATGCCGTACCATACGTGCATATTTTACCATTGGAAGGAAGCAGGGAACTGCTGCAGATAGTAAAAGTACAGTATTATGAAAAGCATATTATGGTTAAAGCCGCTAATATGAAAATCACTTATGATAAACAAAGCGGCCGAATTGTAAATACTTCAGGAGGCGGATGCCCGGATATTCCCTATTTGCATCTGCAGTTTCTGGGTAAAAAATTGACCGAGGTACCATATCCCAAAGATATCAGTTATACTCTTTGCGCTTTGATGTTGGACCGTGCTTTGGAAGAATGTATTTCCCTGTGGAAAAGGGAGGAAATTGAATGCTGCTCATAGCTGGAATAATTCCAATAGCAGACCTGCCGCTGATAGAGGGTAAGGTTGAAAAGAACGGGGGATTCCTATCGGTGAATGGGAACGATATTCCTCCGACACAGGGAACCGCTGCCATGATAAGCGCAGCCCTGGAGGTAAGCAGTTTTCTCGATATTGAACCCCCGCATGTAGTACTGGCAGGTGATATTGGTAACGGAAAGGGAAGCAGACTTATTTACCGGTATTTAATCGAGAATCTGGAGAGTTTATCAGCACGAGTATTGGCTTTGCACTATTGCTTACCAATTATTCAGTTAATGAAACAGCTGGTAGCTGTGGTTGACAAATGTGGGACCAGGCCTGTGCTGATTGCTGATGCTGCTTCCATGTATGCAGCCAAGGCGGCTGGACTGGCCGGGAAATTTGATATCTTTACCCCGGATGCCTCGGAAATTGCTTTCCTGGCAGATCCTGAGGCTGAGCATCCTGCCTATATAAGCCGGCATTTGTTCGAAACAGATTCTTCCAGGGTGCCTGAACTAATAAAAAAGGCTTATGCAAATAATGCGGCTGCCAGATTATTGCTGGTGAAGGGTGAATGCGATTATATTGCTCTGGAGGGTAATATTATTGCTTCGGTCAATGAACCGGATATTCCGGAAATTGAATGTATTGGGGGAACCGGGGATACCATTACCGGAATGCTTTCAGCATTTGTTCATGCAGGATATCCAATGGAGCAGGCCGCCTTAATCAGTGCCAGGGCTAACCGGTTTGCCGGTCAGATGGCAGAGGCCAATCCAGCTACATTGGTTGGCGAGCTCATTCGGTATTTACCGGAAGTATTTAAGGATAAGCTGGATTCCTGGGTAGAAAAGACTTGATTATTGGAGAAAAGGAGATGAAAATTATGATAGAAATTGATGTTCGCGGTTTATCTTGCCCGATTCCGGTTGTGCAGACAAAACAAGCTATAGAACAGAATCCCGGTCAGCAAATCATGGTTTTACTGGAGACCGAGGTATCGAAAGAAAATGTAAGCAGATTGGCTAAAAACAGCGGCTACAAGGTCAAAGAAGAAAAAGCCGGGGTAGAATACCGCTTGCTTCTCGAACCATAAAAGCAGTAAAAAACTGTATTTATTCAACTGAGATTCTTGCATAATTCAAAAATCCCAATCCGTCATTGTCGTTCTGAGCCTAAGCGAAGCTGCCTTAATTGTTGAGCGAAGCGAACATCAGTAGTGCCCAAAGGGTGAATTTTAAGATTCATCAGCTTTGCCTCAGGATGACAGTACGAAAATAAATGCCTGATGATACGAAAAAAACTAATAATACAAAATCCTTATATAAATTTATTATTTGTTAAATTTTAGTTGTATAATAAAAAGGAAAACAATTAATTGTTTTCCTTTTTATTATATATTCATTATTTTGGAGTGGGTAATTTGCTTAAACGTACAGCGATCTTTTTATTATTTACCGGCTTGGGACTAATCCTGTCAATTAATATTTATGCTTTCACCCGTGAAAATGAGCCGGTATCAGCTCTTGTTATGCCTGAACCATCGGAAGCAGCTTTAGCAAGAACCGAGACTATTACTCTTACTGCTGCCGGGGATTGTCTTATGCATAACACGCAGATATGGTCAGGGCTTCAGGAAGATGGTACTTATAGCTTTGACCATTTTTTTACCGAAGTCAAGGATTTGATTGAAGAGGGGGACTACAGTTCCATTGATTTTGAAGCAGCTATGGCCGGGCCAGCTTCAGGTTATACGGGTTATCCGACTTTCAACAGCCCGGATGCTATGGCCGATGCTTTGAAAAATGCCGGTTTTGATTTAGTGGTTACTGCCAATAATCATGTAATGGACCGTGGATACAAAGGGGCTCTGCGAACTATTGAGGTGCTGCAAAATGCGGGTTTGGATACTCTGGGAGTTTACAAAAGTGAGGAAGACAGTAAAAAATTTCTAATAAAAGATATTCGCGGAGTGAAAGTAGCTTATATTGCTTATACATATGGAACCAACGGTATTGTGGTTCCTCAGGAGCACTCCTGCCTGGTAAATATGCTGGACAGGGACAGGATTTTATCAGATATTGCAGATGTCAGGCCACAGGTGGATATCCTGGTACTTGTTCTGCACTGGGGTGTGGAATACAGTCCCCAGGCCAGTGAGGCACAAATGAAGATGGCGCGTGAATTCCTGGAAGCGGGAGTTGATGTGATCCTGGGAAGCCATCCGCATGTGATTCAAAACATGGAAATAATACGGGTTGATGACAAGGACAAGTTGGTAATATATTCCATGGGGAACTTTATAGGTCATCAGATAGGAATAGAACGCAATAGTGGTATAGTTTTAAAAATGAAGTTTAGCAAGGATTTTGAACAGGATGAGACTATTCTGGACGAGGTTTCATATATTCCGACTTTTTCACATCCTTATTATATTAATGGAAAAAGACAATTCAGGGTGGTGCCGGTGGAAGAGACCATAGAAAAAATCAGTGAGGGTGAGGAATCGATACTGGACAGCAGCGATATTCCTGTTCTCCAGACTGTTCTGGAAAATACCCGTAAACAATTGGGGAACCCTTTTATGAATCTTAATAATCAAAGGGATAATAAGCCAGAAAAGTAAAAAATAATTGCTTTCGCAGCTTTTCATATTGTTATAAAATAGAAAGAAGAGTAAAATATGCAGCTTAGGAGGTGAAGGGGATGCAGGATTTATATTGGAAATGCAGAATCTGCGAAGCATGTGGAGTTTGTGGCAGGACCGAAGAAGAATGTCAGATATATCATGAATACTATGAAATGGAAGAGACTCAGCCTCATAGCACAATAGTGAAGCAGGATGTTCAAGAAAAAAAACCGGACTTTGATACCAGAGGGGGAATTATTAATAGGCTTACAGGCAAGCTGGTGAACATAAACCAAGGTGATTATGCTGCCTGTTTGACTGTTGCAGTGGGGGACAAATACCTGAGCTCATTGTTGCCTCTACATAGATTTAAAGAACTGGGAAAAAGAGAAGGTGATACGGTAACTGCTGTATTTAAGGCGGTAAATGTCAAAATAATGATGTAAAATGAGCTTTTTTAAAATGCGTTTCAGAATACTGAAACGCGTTTTTTTTTATACAGCCCTCACCCCTCATCTCTTCCTTATTCCTCCCTCTAACCCTTTTATACTTATTACTGTAAAATTAGTGAAGAGAATAACAATACAATTGTTTTAAAATTCTGAACAGTTATGGTATCTTAACATTGGGGTGATGTAAATGAAACTCAAAGAAATTATGTCTTCCAATCCCATAGTATTTTGTCCTGATATAGCTATTCGAGAAGCAGTACATGTTTTTGCTGAAAATGACATAGATGGAGCAGCTGTAGTAGATGAAGGGGAAAAAATAATAGGGCTTTTCACCAAGACCCATGTCTATCGGGCAATCGAACAGGGACTGGATATGAATACTCCTATTGAGATCCTTATGAAGCGTGATGTACTTATTGGTCATCCTGATGATAAGGTGGAGGAAATTCTTTACAAGGAATTGGGACGTTTACCTGTCGTAGATAATGATAATAAAATAACCGGAATGATTACTCGAACTGACCTGGCCAGGGTTTTCTTTGATTCATATCACCAAATATATAATGAACTGCAGACTATTATTGATTCAACCCATAATATGATACTTTCTGTGGATGAAAAAGGAAGGATAAAAGTTTTTAACAAGTCGGCAGAAAAAATGTTCGGTTTCAAAGCTGAAGAAGTAAAAGGAAAAGACATAATGAAAGTCATCCCCAGCAGCCGGCTTATGGAGGTAATAGAGACCGGAAGAGGAGCTCCTCTTCAGAGAATACGCATTAAAGACAGTGATTATATCTCTAACCGTTCTCCCATAAAAAAGGATGGGAAAATTATTGGAGCGGTAGCAGTTCTTCAAAACATAACGGAAATGGAAAAACTGTCTGAGGAGCTGAGCCATATTAAGGAGTTGAATGAGGAATTAGATGCTGTATTTGAATCTTCATATGATGGATTATATATTACTGATGGAAATGGCAAAACCCTGCGTTTAAACAAGGCCTTTGAAATGATTATGGGCGTCAATAGCCGGGAGTTTTTGGGTAAGAATGTTAGTCAAATTGAAGAGGAAGGAATAGTATCCAAATCGGTATCTCTGGAAGTGCTTAAAAGGAAGGAATTGGTGACGATTATCCAGCAGACTAAGGCTGGAAAAACTACCCTGGCGACAGGAAATCCAGTGTTTGATGAAAAGGGGAATATAGTCCGGGTAGTATCCAATGTCAGGGATATTACCGAACTAAACATGCTGAAGCAGAAACTCGAACAGTTTCAGGGTTTGAGACAGCATTATGAAAACCAGTTGCGTACTTTGCGTTTGCAGTATACGGGTTCCCAAACCCTGGTGGTAAAATCAGCACAGATGAGAGACCTTCTGGATATAGTGATGAGACTGGCAAAATTCGATTCCACCATATTAATAAGTGGTGAATCAGGCACAGGAAAAGAATTAATAGCTGAGACTATTCATAATAACAGCAAGAGAAATAAAGGACCATTCATAAGAGTGAACTGTGGAGCTATTCCTGAAACCCTTTTGGAATCTGAGTTATTTGGTTACGAATCCGGTGCTTTTACTGGTGCTAAAAAAGAAGGAAGAGCAGGGTATTTTGAAATGGCTGCAGATGGGACTTTGTTTTTGGATGAAATAGGTGATTTGCCGTTTAATTTACAGGTCAAACTGCTTCGCTTTTTACAAAATAAAGAAATAACCCGGGTGGGAGGAGGAAAATCTATCAAAGTAGATGCCCGCATACTGACTGCAACTAACCGAAATCTTATTGAAATGGTTAAAAAGAAAGAGTTTCGGGAAGATCTTTATTACCGGTTAAATGTTATCCCGGTTTATATTCCTCCGCTGAGAGAAAGAAAAGAAGATATTCCATCTCTTGTGGTTCATTTCCTGCAATTATTTAATCGTAAATACAGAATTAATAAGAGAATTTCACCTGATGTAGTTGAACTCTTTATAAGGCATGAGTGGCCTGGTAATGTTCGTGAGCTGGAAAACCTGATCGAAAGATTAGTTGTTATTACAACGAAAGAACTTATAAATGTTAAGGATTTGCCCTCATATCTGGGTGAGGGTGCCGAACCTTCGGTTTCTCACGTAATGGTTTCATCAATTATTCCTCTGCAGGAGGCAGTAGAAAGTGTTGAGAAACAGCTTCTGGAAAGAGTCTATGCCAAGTATTCTACAACTCGGCAGATGGCAAGGGAACTCAAGGTAAATGCTTCTACTGTTGTTAGAAAAGCAGCAAAATATGGGATATCGAAGAAATAAGAAAAGAAACCGGCAGTTTTGTTGCCGCTGAACAACAGGCGTTGCTTAATCGCAACGCTGGTTTTGCGTATCGTATAAAGGCTGATGATTGGCGGGTTTGTAAATTATTTACACAAAGAAAGACAGGTGTTGGCACAAGTCACAATTGTTGCCTTGGTGCAACAATTGTTAGTTTAAGAACTTGGTTTTAACCAATAAATAGTTTTTAGAGCAATTGCACTAGAATAATTTTCACACCTTTCAAAAGATATTCGTTGTGAAGCTTAAGGGATTAAGATACAAGGCAAGGTGCTAAATCCATCTTGTTTTCAGCTTTATCTTATATCCTTTTTTTATTTGGCATACAAATTGCTTGTTATTTGTTACAAGAGACAAAATTGATATATCGGGGAATTCGTCCGGAAAAGAATCTAACATAAAAAACCAAATGGATAATATAAATGTAATATTAAGGGCAACTGTTACCATTATATAGAAGGAATGGAAAGATCACTAAAATTCAATATGCTTTGTTTATGTTAATTGTTCCATGAGAGCCATTGAGCTCCGAAAGACCGATTATTTTTTGAGGGTTTATATTTTTGAACATGTTTATCTTATAGGTTCGTGCTGAAGGGTGGCGAGAGATTGAAAGATTTTCGGTGTCAGAAATGTAATAAACTACTCGGAAGGTACAGGGAATGTAGAGAATTGGAGGTTAAATGCCCGCGATGTGGTCATAACAACTATTTTTGCAACAGCTTGGAAGACAGGCCAAGGGGGAAAGTCCGAAAAAACTTAATAGAACAAAAATAATGAGAGCCTTTGAGCCCCGACTTCCAGAATAGTATCGGGGCTTTGGCGTATTATAGGGGAGTTTTTAGGAGGTGGGAGAAGTGAAAGATTTCAGGTGTCCCAGGTGCAGAAAACTGCTTGCCCGTTACCGGGAATGTGGGGAACTGCAAATCAAGTGCCCTCGCTGTGGCTATTTAACGGTTCACATAGATGAGCATAAAAAAACATCCCAATATGAAGAACAAATATATATTTCCAGTGGTAATTGATTCGATTTTTTGTATACGGGGTCTGCGTAATTTATTGAATCCTGCTGAAGTATCAGCGAAGCAAAGATCAGTAGTCTCCAGTGGAATAATCTTTAGCTTTTGTTGATGGCAGTGCTTAATGCCATTACTGCGAAAAAAGCTGATTATGTAAATACTTATAACAAAGTATAGAGGGCCATTGAGCTCCGGACAGATATTATCTGCCGGAGCTTATATATTAAGGGGGTGAGAAAGAGAGAGATAATTTTTGGTAGTAAATATGAAAACAAAGGGGGAAAAATATATGTCAGAATTTGTGCAAAAAATGGAAATGAAACGAGCGGATTATCCAAAGAAAATAGCAGTTACTGGCTTTGGTGAAAGAAAAGCAAATTATGAAGGAATGGGCAGAAAAATTGCTAATATCTACAAAAATTTCAGAGAAGTTGTATGTGTGGAAGCATGCCGTACTCCCTATGGTGTAGTGGGAGGACAGCTCAAGGAATATGATGCTCCACAGCTAGGTGCCCTGGCTATAAAGGAAGTGCTGAGACGAACAAATGGGAAGGTAAAACCCGAGGATGTTGATTATGTTTATATGGGGCAGGTCGTACCGGCCGGAAACGGTCAGATACCTGGACGACAGGCTACTATACTTGCGGGATTACCGGAAGCGGTTCCTGCCATTTCGGTTAATAAAGTGTGTTCATCAGGAATAAAGACCATAGACCTGGGGATTCAGGCAATTATGCTGGGAAAAGCTGAGATTGTAATAGCCGGTGGTCAGGAGAGTATGAGTAATTGTCCCTATTCTCTTCCTAAAATGAGGTTTGGACAGCGGATGGGATTGCTTAATACTGACTGTGTTGATCTTATGGTCTATGATGGCCTGTGGGATGCTTTTTATAACCGCCATATGGCTATACATGGATCGGAAACATCCGATGAATTCGGATTTACCAGAGAAGACAATGATGAATGGGGCTTTATCTCCCAGATGAGAGCGGTTGCGGCAATGGAAGCAGGAAGACTGGATGATGAAGTATTCCCGGTTGCTGTTAACAGGGGAAAAGATGTTATGTCAAAGGATCAGGGCCCGAGACCCAAAACTACCATGGAAGGTTTGGCCAAACTGCCTCCGGTTTTCAATCACAAGAGCACTGTGACCGGTCAGCCTGGCAGTGTAACAGCTGGTAATGCTCCCGGTGTCAATGATGGCGGAGATGTTTGTTTAATGATGAGCAGGGAAAAGGCTGATGAACTGGGTCTGAAACCGCTGTTTTCCGTAATAGATTATGCTGAGGTATCACAGCCTACCAAGGATATTGCTACAGTGCCAGGACTGTCTATCAAGAAGGTTCTGGAACAAAACGGTTTGACCTACAAAGATGTTGATCTTATAGAAATTAACGAAGCCTTTGCTGCTGTTGTACTGGTTAGTGCGCGGACTATTTTGGGGATGACTAAAGAAGAAATGATGGAAAAAGTCAATGTAAACGGAAGTGCGATTGCTTATGGACACCCTATCGGTGCAACCGGTGCTCGTATTGTTATGACCCTGGCCTATGAGCTTCGGCGTCGCGGCGGGGGGATTGGAGTTTGCGGCATATGTTCAGGTCATGCCCAGGGCGATGCCATGTTAATCAAGGTGGAGCCATAGAAAATGATCTGATAATATGTTGAGCTTATTTGAAAAAAAGGAGGCAAGCTAGCATGGAAATAAAGAAAGTTATGGTTATTGGGGCAGGCCAAATGGGGGGCGGAATTGCTCAGGTATCAGCACAGACCGGCTGGGAGACTGTCCAATATGATATAAATATGGAACTGGTTAACAAGGGTATTGGCGTTATGGATAAAAACTTATCCCGAAATGTTTCCAAAGGTAAAATGACTGAGGATGAAAAAAAGGCAATCCTTGGAAGAATTAAGCCTTCGGTCAGCCTGGAAGATGCGGCTGATTGTGATCTGGTCATTGAAGCTATTGTGGAAAATTTTGAGACAAAGAAGAAAGTTTTCAGTGAACTTGACAGGATTGCGCCGCCTCATGCCATTCTGGCAAGTAACACCTCATCATTGCCTATTACTCAGATTGCGGCTACAACCAGGAGACCGGATAAAGTAATTGGTATGCATTTCATGAATCCGGTTCCGGTTATGAAACTGGTAGAGGTTATCCGGGGATTGGCGACAAGTGACGAGGTCTATCAGATTGTTGAAGAAGCCTCTATAAAAATGGGGAAAGTTCCGGTATGGTGTAAGGATGTCCCGGGTTTTATTTCCAACCGGGTACTGCAGGTTATGATCAATGAAGCCTTATGGGAGCTGTATGAAGGAGTAGCACCCGCAGAAAATATTGATAATATTATGAAGCTTGGGATGAACCATCCCATGGGTCCCTGTGCACTGGCAGACCTGATCGGGCTGGATACCATTCTTTCCATACTGAATGTTATGTATGAGGGATACGGCGATCCAAAATACCGGCCCTCACCCTTACTCAAACAATATGTGCAGGCAGGCTGGCTGGGAAGAAAAACCGGCAAGGGGATATTTGATTATTCAAAATAGATAGAGGCCTGTTAGTTTGAAGGGGGAGAAATATCATGGAATTTAAGAACATTATTTTGGAGAAGGAAGCTGGAACAGCAACACTGACAATAAACCGCGTTAAAGCTCTGAATGCTTTAAACAAGGATACTTTAATGGAAATCAAGGAAGCTGTGGAAAATGTACAGGATGATAAGGGAATCGATGTTCTCATAATTACCGGGGCAGGGGACAAAGCCTTTGTTGCCGGGGCTGATATAAGTTATATGTTAAACATTAACGCCATGGAGGGGCGCGAATTCGGGCTTTTGGGACAAAAGGTGATGCGCTTGCTTGAAACCATGGATAAGCCGGTAATAGCAGCTATTAATGGATTTTGTCTCGGGGGAGGCTGTGAACTCGCCATGGCCTGCGATTTCCGGATTTCTTCAGAGAAGGGGAAATTTGGTCAGCCTGAAGTGGGTCTGGGAGTAACCCCTGGATTCGGGGGGACTCAGAGATTGCCGCGTATTGTGGGAACCGGAATGGCCAAGCAACTCCTGTATACCGGGGATATGATTGATGCTTATGAAGCCCTTAGAATTGGGCTGGTGAACTATGTGGTTCCCAGTGAAAACTTAATGGATGAAGTAAAAAATATAGCCGGAAAGATTACTGCCCGCGGACAAGTGGCGGTAAGGTTCTGTAAAGTTGCGGTAAACGAAGGAATACAGACTGATATTGATCGTGCCATGACTGTTGAAGCTGACCTCTTCGGCATATGTTTTGCCACAGAGGACCAAAAAGAGGGTATGAAGGCTTTTATTGAAAAAAGGAAACCTGGTTTTACAGGAAAATAATGAAGATGGGAGTGAGAGATATATGGATTTTGGTTTAAGTGAAGAATCCTTAATGATGCGCGATATGTTTAGAAAGTTTGCCAAAAATGAAGTCGAACCAATAGCAGCTCAAACTGATCTGACCCATGAATTTCCTATGGAAAATTTCAAAAAAATGGCTGATCTGGGCCTGTGTGGTCTGCCTATTCCTGAAGAATGGGGCGGTGCCGGAGCCAGCTATCTGGATTTTGCTATGTTTGTAGAAGAATTGGCTAAATGCTGTGCTTCTACTGCAGTTATTATGAGTGTACACACTGGTCTGGGTTGTATGAGTACCTACCTGTATGGAAGTCAACGGTTAAAAGAAAAATATTTGAAAGCCCTGGCTACAGGGGAAATTGTGGGTGCCTACGCATTGACCGAACCGAATGCTGGTTCAGATGCTGCTTCCCTGAAATGTAAGGCAGAGGACAAAGGTGATCATTTCTTACTAAATGGCAGTAAAATATTTATTACCAATGGCGGGATTGCGACTACTTATTGTACTTTTGTTAAAACAGACCCAACTCAGCCTTCTGGAAGAGGTATTACCTGTCTGCTTATTGAAAAAGGTACTCCCGGGTTTACTATGAGCAAACCGGTAGCTAAAATGGGGATGAATGGTTCACCTACAGTAGAGCTTTATTTTGAGGATTGCAAGGTTCCCAAGGAAAACGTACTGGGAGAAATAAACGATGGTTTCAAGGTTGCCATGGGCCTGTTGGCCGGAGGCCGTATTACCATTGGCGCTCAAGGTCTGGGTATTGGCGAAGGAGCACTGGAATATACGGTCAATTACATTAAAGAAAGACATCAGTTCGGCAAACCGCTGGCTGCTCAACAGGGTGTACAGTTTATGGTGGCTGATATGGCAGCTTCTCTGGATGCAGCCCAGTTATTGATATATCGGGCAGCATGGCTGAAAGATAATGGATTGCCTCATAACAAAGAAGCTTCTATGGCAAAAAGATTTGCTACTGATGCTGGGATGGAAACATGTACAAATTGTGTTCAGTTAATGGGTGGATACGGTTACTGCAGCGAATTCCCCGTAGAACGCATGATGAGAGATGTCAAGATTACCCAGATCTATGAAGGCTCAAACCAGATTCAAAGGATGATAATCGGTAGAGAAGTAATAGGAAAATTATAATATAAAAAAAGATTTTGCAAACCCGGAGATATAAAAAACTATCTCCGGGGCTGCAAGAATCAAATAAATGTACTCATTTCCAATATACAACTATTCACAGTATCCTGCAACTAACAGACTTAAGGTAAAAAAGAAGGGGGAGGAAAGAATGGGGAAACCACAGAAAATAAGCCTGAAGGAAGCTGCTGCATTAATTAATGATGGTGATCTATTAACATTTAGCGGTTTTACTATCTGGCGTCGTCCTATGGCACTGGTGTATGAAATGGTACGCCAGCAGAAGAAGAATCTGCATCTTTTTGAAGTTAATGGAGGGACCCATACTGAGGTTCTGGCAGGAGCCGGTGCCATAAAAATATGGGAATCCTGCTGGGTCGGACATGAGCTCTACGGCAAACTGGGTGAAGGTGTTGCCCGTGCCCAGGTTGAAGGCAGCATTATAGTTGAGGATTACAGTCATGCTCAAGTTGTTGCTCGCTTGTTAGCGGGAGCATATGGCCTGCCATTTTTCCCTACTGCTCTGTCAATGGGAACTGATATCCTGAATCCTAAATTTGACATGCTGGGAAAAGCAGGTATGCGTGATGGCTCCAATCCCAAGATTCCTTTGAAAAAATATGACGTTATTAAGGATTCCCTCTATGACAAAGGAGACATTCTCTTAATGCCGGCAGCTAATCCGAATTGGGCGCTAATTTATGCTTCTCAGGTCGGGGATGAAGGGACAGTGAGAGTCTTTTCCCAGTGCTATGTAGATTCGGAAGCGATTAAAGCAGCTGACAAGGTTATTGTTATAGCTGAAGAAATAGTGCCGGACAGCTATCTCAGGCAGGAACCGGAGAAAAACCTGGCTGCCGGGTATGCTATTGATTATGTGGTTGAGCTTCCCTGGGGAGCACATCCTACTGGTTCACAGTTCTTCTATGATGTAGATGCTGACTTCATCAGGGAGTTTTACCAGGCTTCAAAGAGCCAGGATGCTTATGCCAAATGGGCTGATAAATGGATATTTGGGGTAGATAGCCACGAAGAATACCTGGAAAAACTGGGTATCAACAGACTGGAGAATCTGCGGGCTAATTCTGTTTTGGGTTATTCAACTTCAATCAAAAGGGGGACGAGATAATGACTGCTAAAAATTATACCAAGGATTATAAACCCATTGACCTGCTTGCAGTTGCTGCCGCGAGAGAAGTTAATGATGGTGATATTGTTTTTGCAGGTACTGGTCTTCCTATGCTGGCTATAATGCTGGCACAGGTATCGAGCTCTCCAAATGCAGTCTGTATTTATGAAGCTGGAAGCATAGATGGGAGACCGATCGATCTCCCAACTTCTGTTGGTGATTCCCGCTGCGCCTATCAGGCATCAATTGCAGCAGGATTAACAGAGACTTTCTATGGTCAGTTACATTGCGGATATGTTGATTTGGCCTTCCTCGGAGGAGCGGAAATCGACAAATATGGTAATGTCAATACTACCGTAGTCGGGGATTATGCCTCACCGACTAAAAGGTTTACCGGCAGCGGCGGAAACCCGGACATAAATTCAATGGCCCGTAGAACCGTTTTTATCATGGTTCAGGAAAAGCGTCGCTTCAAGGAAAATGTTGATTATATTACATCACCTGGCTGGATACTGCCTAAATGGCCGTCTGGAGAAATGGTTCCCAAACAAGAGATTTATGGCAAATTCTTTACCGGAGGACCATCAGCGGTTATCACCAATATGGGAGTTTTCCGCTTTGATGAAAATGGTGAAATGTATCTGGACACTGTTCATCCGGGATTTACAGCGGAACAAGTTAAAGATAATTGCAGCTTTGATTTGAACATCTCACGTTGTAAAGGAGAGACAGAATTGCCAACCGAAGAAGAAATAGAACTTCTTTATAACAGAGTTGATCCCGAGGGAATTTTCTTACCCTAATCAGATTATTCACGATAGTCATTTTATTAATCCCCTTATATAATGTTTTACTTTTTGCCTCAAGTTTTATTAAATCTTGAGGTCATTTTTTTGGCTGGTTTTGAAAAAACAAAAAAATTATAGTACATCCATAATGAAAAGAATATTTGCGAGTAGGTAGATTGGTTTAAGAAGGGGGTGGCCTTATATTAGATTGGGACATAGTGGAATTTCTGTTTGAGCAGAATCGTCATATGGCAGTAGTTTTTTTGGATCAGGAAGGAATAATAAGGTACCTTAACGAGACTTATCTGGAAATTCTTGATTTACCCCGTGATCAAGTAGTGGGACGGCATGTCCTGGAGATTACGCCCCACAGCCGTGCTTATATTACTCTGCAAACCGGCAAAGCCAAAGTAGGCTATGAATGGATCGTAAATGGGCACCACACTTTAGGTACAGCTCTACCTATTTTCAAAGGAGATCAGGTTATTGGTGTATTTGGATATACTATATTCTTGAATATATGGGATGGTAAAAATATATTGGACGAGATTCTGGCTAATCTTAATATGTATAAAGACGAAGTTCATAGATTATACAGCGCAGCCTATAGTTTCGAAAATATTCATTATCAAAGTAAAGCCATGAACGACATCATCATACTAGCCCGGCAGGTAGCCAATCATCCGCTTACTACGGTGCTTGTTACCGGTGAAAGCGGCACCGGCAAGGAACTTTTTGCCCATGCCATACACAATGCCAGCAGGCGTTACAAAAGACCTTTTGTCAGGGTTAATTGTGCAGCTATCCCAGATAATCTCCTGGAATCAGAACTATTCGGATATGAAGAAGGTGCCTATACCGGAGCCAAAAAAGGTGGTAAGTTGGGAAAATTTGAACTTGCTGATAATGGCACCATTTTTCTGGATGAAATTGCTGAAGTACCTCTTAATATGCAGAGCAAGTTATTGTTTGTGCTGCAGGAGCAGGTCGTTGAAAGATTAGGAGGGGTGCATCCTGCTAAAATAAACGTAAGAGTAATAGCAGCTACCAATCGCAATCTTGAGAAGATGGTGAAATCCGGCAGCTTCCGTCAGGATTTATATTATCGTTTAAATGTAGTCCATATTAATATTCCGCCATTACGAGATAGAGTTGAAGACATTCGTTTGATAACACCACATATAATCAATAATCTAAGTAGGCGTTTAAACATTTCAGCAAGGAAAATCGACGATCAAGCCCTGCAGATGCTTTGTAAATACAACTGGCCCGGTAATGTAAGGGAATTGGAAAATGTATTGGAAAGAGGCTTAATCATTGCTGAAATGGAAGGAGCCGGAGTATTGTCAGGCAGACACCTGAACATATCCGATAAGCAATTTGATTTTAATAATCTATCTGAAGCAAAAAGTCTGAAAAGTATGCTGGAAGAATACGAGAATAAATTGTTGCTTAAAATTCTGGAAAACTGCCAGTTTGATGTGCCAGAAGCAGCCAGAAGACTTAATGTCGATCCTTCTTCATTGTACAGAAAATTAAAAAAATATGGTATATGCATAAAAAAAGAGTATTCTATTCCATAGATACTGGAACTTTTACCACTATGCTTTTATTCTCACCAGTACCTTTTTCCGCTAATGAACTGCAATTAAAAAATAATGGCAAAAATACCATAATAACCAAGAAGTATAAATATTAATATGGAGCCAGAATGCCTGAAATAAGGGGTTCTGGCTCCATGTTTTTTCTGGCATATATATTGCTAAATACATAATTAACTTTAATGAGGGGGGGCTGTTTATAATTATTAACCGAGGATTTTGCATGATTAGCTTTTTAATATGATTTATTGGGTACTTCAGTACTGTCATCCTGAGGCAATGCCGAAGGATCTTAAGATTTACCCTTTGGCTACTACTGATGTTCGCTTCGCTCACAATTAAGGTAGCTTCGCTTAGGCTCACAATGACATCGTGGATTATTTGAATTATGCAAAACTCTCAACCTGTAGATGACTCAAATTTATTAAACAAGGAGGAGGGAAAAGACTTGAGTTTTGGCTTCACTTACAACGAAGACCAGCTGGCTTTACAGCGAACCGTAAGAAAGTTTGCTGAAAATGAAATTATTCCGGTAAGACATGATTATGATGAATCGGAAGAATTTCCATGGCCAGAGGTTAAGAAAATGCATGAACTGGGAATTTTTTGCATGAATGCACCGGAGAAATACAATGGTATGACTTTTGGTAATGTGACTCTTTGTATGGTTTGTGAAGAAATATGCAAAGCCTGTTTAGGAATAGGTATTACCCCATTGGTAAATATGCTGGCTTCAGAGCCGGTTTTGTATGGTGGAAATGAAGAGCAATGGGACTGGTGGTATCCTGGAATCTGTGATGAGGGAAAACTGGCTGCCTATGCAGCAACCGAACCTGGCGCAGGCTCTGATGTCAGCGGAATATCCACTTCAGCAAAGAAAGATGGAGATTATTATATTTTAAATGGTACTAAATGCTTCATTACCAATGGTCGGCATGCTTCCCAATTAGTCGTACTGGCTACCCATGATAAGAGTAAAGGGTATCGCGCGCAATCATTTTTTATCGTAGATACCAGTACCGAAGGGATATCATTTGGCAAGAGTGAACATAAAATGGGTATGCGCTGTTCGGAGACTTCAGAGGTCATTTTCGATAACGTAAAAGTACACAAAAAGTGGCTCCTGGGAAAAGAAGGAGATGGATTTAAGCTGGCTATGAAGGCCTTTAATTCTTCGCGTCCATTTATAGCATCTGCATCAGTAGGAGTAGCCAGTGGAGCATTTGAATTTGCCAGAGATTATGCCAGGGAAAGAAAGGCCTTTGGCAAACCTATTGCCAGTTTGCAAGCTATACAATTTATGCTGGCAGATATGGCTATGGAAATCGAAGCATCACGTCTTTTATGGCAGAAAGCAGCCTGGCTCTTGGACGAGGGCCTGATGGCAGCCGAACTGTCAGCAATGTGCAAGTGCTATGCAGCAGATATGGCCATGAAAGTTACCACTGATGCAGTACAGATACTGGGGGGATATGGATTCTGCCGGGATTATCCGGTGGAAAAAATGATGAGAGATGCCAAAATACTGCAGATATTCGAAGGCACTTCGCAAATACAGCGAGTAATAATTGCTAAAGATGTTCTTTCCTAGAGATATACGAGAAAAGGAGGAGTATTTATATGAAATTTGAACCTATTCCTATACGGGAGGGAAAAGCAAAACCGCCAGCCTACAAAATTATGACTGCAAAGGAAGCGGTAACAAAATTTATCCAGGATGGTTGTTATCTGGGAATGTCGGTTAGTGCAGCACCGGCTGCTTTGATATGGGAAATTGTTCGTCAGAAGGAGAGGATAAAAAACCTCAGTTTAAGTATAACCAGTCAAATAGGAATGTCTTCAGCCCTGATAGGTTCAGGATTAGTCAGCAGAATTGAGATGGCTTATAACTGGGGAGGCATTGAAGGTGAGGATAAAGTATTTCGACGGGCGGTGGAAAAAGGGATTCCCCGGTTCCTGGAAGTTGAAGATTACAGTAATTATGGATGTGCCATGAGGTGGGAAGCAGCAGCTATTGGTTTGGATTTTATGCCAGTTAAATCGCAATTAGGCTCTGATATCATACAAAATAATCCGCGTATTAAGGTTACGGATGATCCCTATACCGGGAAACCAGTATCCCTGGTACCCGCTGCTGCCCCGGACGTAGGCATCACGCATTGTGCCCGGGCTGACGAAATCGGTAATGTTCAATGTTATGGATTGTATGGCAATACCGATCTGCTGGCCAGGGCCTCCAAACGGGTTATAGTCAGTGTGGAAGAGATTGTTACTCAGGCGGAAATTCGTCGTATGCCCAACATTACCGTGATTCCTTACTATTATGTGGATGCAGTAGTACATGCACCCTTTGGAGCTCACTGGCGGGAGTCCAACTTCTATTATCATCACGATTTAGCCTTCGGTCTTGAGGCTTACCGTCAGTTTGCCACTAAAGAGGGTTTTGATGCCTGGGCCGATAAATATATTCACGGCACCAGAGACTGGGATGAGTACTGTAAAATGATTGGCTATGATCGACTCAATCGCCTGAGACTCAGTGAAAACAAATATCAAAAATTTGGAGAGGTGAGGTGATATCAATGGCTGAATATGCGAAAGATTATTCTTTGCCTGAACTGATGGCTGCTTCAGTAGCCAGAGAGATAAAGGATGGGGAATTATGTTTTATTGGTGTAGGAATGCCATTGATGGCAGCTACCATAGCCAAGTTCACTCACGCCCCTAATTTCAATATGATGGTCGAATATGGAGCAGTTGGGCCTTCCCCGAGAAGGTTACCGATGTGCGTCGACTGTGCGGTAAATAATGAAAGAGCCTATTATACCGGTAGCCAGCGCGAAGTAATGGGAGCTCTGCAGGCCGGTTTTGTAGATGCAGGCTGTATAAGCGGGGCCCAGATTGATAAATTTGGCAATCTGAATTCTACCGGTATTGGGAGTTATCCCAACCTGAAAGTCCGCCTGGCAGGTAGCGGGGGAGCCAATGATATAGCATCTTCTGCCAACCGCACAATTATCATGATGCGCCAGGATGGTCGTAATTTTGTAAATAAAATTGATTATATTACTTCCCCGGGACACCTGGATGGTCCGGGTAGCAGGGAAAAGGCCGGACTGCTGGGCGGAGGCCCACATGTGGTAGTTACTACCATGGGTGTATATCGTTTCGATAACGAAAGCCGGGAGATGTATCTGGAAAAAATCCATCCGGGGGTCAAACTGGAGGATATTAAACGTTCTATACAGTGGGATCTGGCTGTTTCGCCTGATCTGGTTGAGACCGAACCTCCTACCGAGGAGCAGGTAATGATTATGCGTACTCTGGACCCCTTAAAGGTGTATCTGGGGAACGGAAGAGAAGTGCTGGCCGGTGATTTCGAGGCCTTTATAAAGATGTTTGAAGACAGTTACTGGCCGATGACTGAACTAATGAAGAAAAAAGGACTGCTGTAAAATAAGGGAGGAAAACCATATGCTAAAAAAACTGGGGGTACTCGGGGCAGGTACCATGGGATCAGGAATAGCCCAGGTCGGAGCTCAGGCTGGTCTGCAGGTGATACTGGTTGACATTGAGCAAAAGTATCTGGAAAAGGCACTGGCGGGCATGAAAAAAAACTGGGAAAAATCAGTTTCCAAAGGCAAACTGGCTGCGGAAGATATGAAAAAATACCTGGATAATATTAAGATCAGCTCCAGCAATAATGATTTAAAAGAATGTGATCTGCTTATTGAAGTAATTGTTGAAAACATTGATATAAAGAAGAAGGTTTTTAAGGAACTAAATGAGATTTGTTCACTTGATACTGTCTTTGCTTCCAATACTTCTGGCTTCAGTATAACAGAAATTGGGGTTGCCAGCGGCAGGCCGGAGAAGATGGTAGGAATGCACTTTTTTAATCCGGTACCGGTAATGAAGCTGGTCGAGGTAATACCGGGGGTAGAAACCAGTTCGGAAACTATCGCTCTGGCCATGGAAACCTGCCGCTTGATCGGCAAAACACCGATCCCGGCCAAAGAAGCTCCGGGTTTTATTGTCAACCGTTTACTGGTTCCTTATTTGAATGATGCTGCTCATGCTTATGATGAAGGAGTGGCATCAGCAGAAGCTATTGATGAGGCTATGAAACTGGGGGCCAATATGCCTATTGGGCCCCTGGCTTTATGTGATCTGGTTGGGATAGATGTGCTCTTGAATGTAGTCGAATATTTTTACCAGGAGTTTGGAGATCCCAAATTCAGGCCGGCTCAGGCATTAAAAAACAAGGTCCGGGCCGGGCACTATGGAATTAAAACCGGTAAAGGCTTTTATGAATATTCCAAAAAATAACGATAGTATAAATATCAGGTAAAAAAGGAGGGGCTGGTATATATTGCTGAAATTATATTGCTTGGAACATTGCATCTTCTCTTGTGGCCCCCCTTATATTTTCAAACAATAGAAGAGGAGGTAAGCAAGAATGGTTGGAATTATTGGTTTCGGAGCATATGTTCCCTATAACCGCCTGAAGCGAGCCCATATCAAAGATACGTTTGGAGCTCCGGTTCCCAAAGGCGAAAAGGCTGTGGCTAATTATGATGAAGACAGTATTACCATGGGAGCCATGGCTGCTCTCGACTGCAGTGCCCACCTGGATTCCACAAGCATTGATGCAGTTTACTTTGCTACTACTACCGCTCCTTATAAAGAAAAGCAAAGTGCCGCTACCATTGCTGGCGTACTGGATACCAGGCTTAATATAAGAACGGCGGATTTTTGTGATTCTTTGCGGGCAGGTTCCTCAGCTATTCTGGCTGGAGTGGATGCAGCCAGGCAGGGCTTGAATACCATGGTTGTTACCGGTGAATGCAGATTGGGATATTCCGCCGGTTCTTATGAAAATCATTTTGGAGATGGAGCTGCGGCATTTTTGATCGGGAACAAGCAGGTTATTGCTGAGTACATTGACAGCTGTAGCATTGCAGTGGATTTTCATGATCTGTGGCGAGCTGATAATGAAAGATTTGTACACAGCTGGGAAGAAAGATTTTGCATTTCCCAGGGCTATAACCAATTTGTGAGTGAATCAGTACAAGGTGTTTTAAAAAAGACCGGCTTAAGCCCGGCTGATTTTGGAAAAATAATCCTTTATGGAATTACCCCCCGCTACCAGGGACAAATCGCTGCCAAACTTGGATTTTCACCGTCCCAGGTTCAGGATAGTCTGTATAATCAGGTGGGAAATACTGGAGCTGCAAGTACTCCTATGATGCTGGCTGCTGCACTGGAAGATGCTAAGCCGAATGACTATATTCTGATGGTCAGCTATGGTGAAGGCAGTGATGCCGTAATTTTCAAGGTGACTGATGAGATCAGCAATTTCTCTCCCGGATGTGGCTTAAAAGGATACATTGAAAATAAAAAAGTCAGCATGAATTATGGAAAATATCTGCGATGGAGAGAGTTGATTGCAACCGAACCGGCCAAAAGACCCATACAAAAGAGATCGTCACTGCCCGATATGTATCGTAATCGTAAAAAAAATCTGGGGTTTTATGGAGTCTGCTGTAAAATTTGCGGTACTGTTCAATTCCCCCCTTCCCGAATATGTATTGAATGTCGGGCTATAGATCAAATGGAAGATTACCGGCTTTATGGTAAACCCGCCCGGGTGGCGACATTCACGGTTGATTATCTGGCCGAGTCGCTGGACCCACCGACCATAGTTGCTGTCGTTGACTTCGAAGGTGGGGGACGTTTGATTTGTTATCTGGTCGATTGTGACCCGGATGACGTAAAGGTGGGTATGGAAGTGAAGATGTCGTTCCGCCATATATTTACGGTTGACAGCATCCGCACCTATTTCTGGAAAGCCGTACCAAAATTGTAAAGATAGGAGGGAATGAAATGGCCAAAGGAATTAAAGATAGAGCTGCAGTAATTGGAATGGGATGTACTAAATTTGGTGAGCGTTATGACAGCAACCTGGAAGATTTGATGATAGAAGCCATAGATGAGTGTTTGGAAGATGCCGGGATTGAATTCAACGATATAGATGCCTTCTGGTTCGGAACATTTATTTCCGGCATGGCAGGATTGGCGTTTTCCAATCGAATGAAATCTCATTATAAACCGGTTACCCGTCTGGAAAATATGTGCTGCACAGGATTGGACAGCGTACGCAATGCTTGTTATGGAGTAGCTTCAGGGGCCTACGATGTAGTAATGGCTATAGGGGCAGAAAAGCTGAAGGATGGGGGATATAGTGGCTTGGAAGTGCCGGCTGAAGATTCTGATCGTACTCTGCCTGATCTTACTGCTCCATCCAGATTTGCATTTATTGCTCCAGCCTATGCTCATAAATATGGTCTGGATATGAAGCAGATGAAAGAGGTCATGGCACGTATAGCCTGGAAGAACCACAAAAATGGTGCCCTGAATCCTAAAGCCCAATACCGGGCTGAAGTGCCCATGGAGAATATCCTTAAATCTCCCATGATTTCCAGCCCTTTGGGTGTTATGGATTGTTCAGGGGTATCGGATGGCGCTGCCTGTGCCATCATTACCCGCACTGAGGATGCCAAAAAGTACCGCAAAGATCCTATGTATGTTAAGGGGATTCAGATTGCTGCCGGCCCTGCTCACAGTGAAAAGCACCAGAGCTATGATTTTACCACCGCATTTGAAACCTATTATGCTGGTCAGGCAGCCTATCGTGAAGCAGGAATTACCGATCCACGGAAACAGATTAGTATGGCCGAAGTTCATGATTGTTTTACCCCTACGGAATTGATTATTTATGAAGACCTGATGTTTAGTGAACGGGGGCAGGGTTGGAAAGATGCCATGGATGGATTTTTTGACCTGGATGGCGGGCTTCCGGTAAATCCGGACGGAGGCTTGAAATCATTTGGGCATCCCATAGGCGCCAGCGGCATACGGATGCTTTATGAATCCTGGCTGCAGTTCCATGACAAAGCTGGTAAACGGCAGTTGGATAATCCTAAGATAGGTCTGGCCCATAACCTGGGCGGGCAGCCCTATTCATGTGTAGTCGGAGTAGGTATTGTTGGAAGTGAGTTAGGCTAAAGGATGGGTACTCTTGAACAATATCTGGATTATTTATGTCCTTTTGCTGGTCATCGGGTGCAGATTCATATAATTTATTATTGTTCCAATACCAGTGGATGTCAGATTAATGTCGAACCTGCTTTTTATGAATGTCTTCTGAGTAATAACTGTCCGGGTTATAAATTAAAAGATAAAGACTGTTTGCTGTTTCAATTTCCTGAAATACGTTAAGATGTGGGCGGTTAGGCTATAAGTGATTATTTCTTTTAGGGGAGGTGTTTAAATGGAATTTAAAACCATAAGATTGAATTTTGATGAAGGTGTTTGCACTCTGTACTTGAATTGCCCTGAGACTATGAATGCCCTCAGCACTGAGTTAATAACTGAGATGGCTTCAGCTATTGATATGGTAAGCGCAAATAAGGAAGTGCGGGTATTAGTTATAACCGGCAGCCATAAGGTTTTTGCTGCCGGGGGGGATATAAAAGCTATGGCTTCCTGCAATCCAGAACAGGCCAGGGCATATATAGAACCTATTCACCAGGTGTTTAACAAAATTGCTGATCTGCCCAAGCCGACTATAGCTGCTATTTCAGGATTCGCCTTTGGTGGAGGAGTAGAGCTAAGTCTTAGCTGTGATTTTCGAATGGCGGCGGAAAATGCTAAATTTGGGTTTCCAGAAATTAACCTGGGTATTTTTCCGGCTGCAGGTGGCAGTCAAAGACTTTCCAGGCTGATAGGCGTTGGCAGGACCAAAAGATTAATGTTTACCGGGGAAACTATAGATGCAGCAGCGGCTTTGTCTTTGGGATTGGTAGATCAGGTGGTGCCTACCGGGCAGCTTGAGAACGTGGTGAAGCAATTCGCCGGAGAACTGAGCAAAAAACCCCCACTGGCTTTGATGAAACTTAAAGAGTCTATTCAGCAGGGGATAAACACCGATATTAGTACTGCTCTTATTATGGAGATGGATAAATGCTGTAATCTTTTTGCCAGTCTGGATCAAAAAGAAGGTATGAATGCCTTTATTGAACGCCGAGCGGCAGTTTTCAAAGGGGAATAATAAGAACACCACGATAGTCTATGGGGACTGGATACTCCTTAAGATATCTTTAGATCCATAAAAATAAGCTATTATAACTCCGCAGGACTTCAAGAACAGATGTGATCTTGAAGTCCTGCTTTTCGGGTTAAGCAGCCCTGGTTTTAATGACGAAGCTATGAGCAAAGATGAGTAAATAAAAAAAGACTCTTAATAGGAGTCATTAAATGCAAGCATCGGTATTAATATTCAGTATGTTATAATAATTGATAATTAATTACCATGGGGAAAGGAGCTTTCTTATGCATAGATTTCCTGCACTTTTTACTCCGGGATTTATCGGAGGGCTTTTCCTTAAAAATCGTATTGTCATGTCACCTATGTTTGTAGGTTATGCTCATTCAGACGGACAAGTGAGCTCTGAACTGTTAGCCCACTATGAAGCAAGGGCCCGGGGAGGCGTTGGCCTCATAATAGTGGAAGCTGCTTGTGTAGATGTACCGTTTGCCAGGGATTCTTTCAGACAAATAAATATAGATAATCCGCGTTATGTTGCGGGATTGGAACGCCTGGCCCGAGGGATAAAGGCTTATGGCAGCAGGGCTTTTATTCAACTTCTTCATACCGGCAGGCAGGCCAGTTCTTTAATTACCGGTCATCAACCGGTTGCGCCCTCTCCTATTGCCTGTTCATCCACAAAAGAGATTCCTCGTGAATTAACCCTTCAAGAGATTGGAGATATTGAAGAAAAATTTTTAAATTCAGCCAGGTATGCCAATATGGCTGGATTTGATGGAGTAGAGCTCCATGCTGCCCATGGTTATTTGTTAAACCAGTTTTTATCTTTGCATACTAACCGAAGAATGGATGAATATGGAGGCAGCCTGGAAAATCGCATGAGACTGCTTTTGAACATTGTTCGAAAAATTAAAAATGCTTTGCCAGGGCTTGCCTTATCGGTTCGTCTCAATTTAGATGATTTTGTTCCTGGAGGTCTGGAATTGCAGGAGAGTATTGAGGTTGCCAGGCATCTCGAGAATTCAGGGGTAGACGTGATCAACTGTTCTACTGGAACTTATGAATCAGGCTTGATGAGTGTTGAACCAGCATCTTTTAAAGAGGGATGGAGAGTATATCTTGCAGAAGAACTGAAGAAAGCTGTAAAAATCCCGGTGATAACAGGTGGAATGATAAGTGATCCCGCCTTTGCCAATCAGGTAATAGAGGAAGGCAAGGGGGATTATGTTTTCTTTGGCAGAACTCTCCTTGCGGATAGTGAATGGGCCAATAAAGTTCGGGAAGGAAGCCTGGAGGATATCAGGCCCTGTATCAGATGCAATAACTGTATTGAACATGTTTTCAAAGGACTAATGGTTGACTGTACGGTCAATCCCAGGATGGGAAGAGAAGGTTCCCTGAACCACTTTAGAAAAAAAGCCGGCAAAAAAACAAGAGCTGTTGTGGTAGGGAGTGGACCAGCAGGGATGCAGGCTGCGCTTGCTCTGGAATGTCAGGGACTGAGTGTCAGTCTTTACGAAAAAGACGAAAAGCTTGGTGGTTTGCTGAATCTGGCTTGCATTCCGCCACATAAAGAAAAAGTAGCTCAATTACGCGATTATTTGATAGGACAATTGCGAAAGAGTAAGGTGGAAATAAATACCGGACATACATATGAAATAAGCGACTTAAAAGAAAATCGTCCTGATTATCTTATTATAGCTACTGGGAGCAATCCATCCACGGTAGAGATAAGTGGTTCCAAGCAAGAGAATTGTCTGAGTATAAAGGATGTTCTGGAAAAAAAGATAGTAGCTGTAAATAAAGAAATAGTAATTGTGGGCGGAGGTATTAATGCTTGTGAGGTAGCAGATTTTTGTCTGGAAGGAAATAACAATATTTGCATTATCGAAGAAAAGAATATTCTGGCTATTGGTATGGAAAAGAAGAACCGAAGAGATTTACTCAATCGCTTACAAAAAGGGAAGGTTCAAATCAAGACTTCCAGCAGGGTGGAAAGAATAGAAAAAAACGAAGTAATTATATCGGGCAAGAGGGGAAATATCGAAAGCCTGACAGCAGAGTTAATTATTATGGCAACAGGTTTTACTCCCAGTAATCAATTGTTTTATGAGGCACAAAACCTGCATAGCAATGTTTTTTTAATCGGTGATGCTTTTGAGATTAAGGGGTTTAAAAATGCCATATTACAGGGAGAAATGCTGGCACGCTCGATAAATAACAGCTAAGGAGACCTTTAAAGGGGGCAAACATTATGAAAAAATATTCTGCTTTGTTTTCACCTGCTTACATAGGAAAATTATTAATTAAAAATCGTATTGTAATGGCTCCCATGCTCAGTGGCTATGCCATGGCAGACGGCGAAGTCAGTGAACAGCTGATTGATTATTATGAAGCAAGGGCACGTGGGGGTGTTGGCCTGATAATAGTTGAGGCTGCCTGTGTTGACAGCCCCACAGGGCGCGAGACCTTTCGACAGTTAAATATTAATAATCCCCGTTTTATTGCAGGATTGGAAGGCCTGGCTCAACAAATAAAAGCTTATGGCAGCCGGGTTTTTATTCAATTATTCCATGCCGGCAGACAAACCTCCAGTTCTTTCACCGGTGTACAGCCGGTGGCCCCATCTCCTCTGGCTTGTCCAATGATAAAGGAAATTCCCCGTGAATTGAGTATCACAGAGATAAAGGAAATAGAAAAAAGCTTTATTAATGCAGCAGGCTATGCTTTTATGGCCGGTTTTGATGGGGTAGAGTTACATGCTGCTCATGGTTATCTGATAAATCAATTTTTATCCTCTCATAGTAATGCCCGAAAAGATGAATACGGTGGGACTTTAGAAAATAGAATGCGATTTTTAATGGAGATAGTTGAGAAAATAAAGGAATCCTTTCCGGGATTACTGCTTTCGGTTCGTTTGAATATTGATGATTTTGTACCCGGAGGCCTGGATTTGCAGGAGAGCATAGAAATATCCAGGAAGCTTGAACAGGCAGGTGTAGACGCCATTGACTGTTCTTCAGGAACTTATGAATCAGGATTGAAGAGTATTGAACCATCTTCATACAAGGAAGGGTGGAGAGTATACCTTGCAGCAGAGGTGAAAAAGGAGCTGAACATCCCCGTAATAGGTGGAGGAATGTTAAGCAACCCGGCATTTTGCAATCAGCTCGTGAAAAGTAAACAAACTGATTTCGTTTTTCTGGGAAGGACTTTTATTGCTGATGGTGAATGGGCCAACAAGGTAAGGGAAGAACGCCTGGAGGATATTCGGCCCTGTATCAGATGCAATAACTGTATAGATAATAATTTTAAAGGTTTGATGCTGGACTGTACAGTGAATCCTGGAACCGGTAGAGAAAAGGGTTTTTCTTATTATGCAAAAAATTTATCTGATTCCATAAGTGCCGTGGTGGTTGGTAGCGGACCTGCAGGTATGCAGGCAGCACTTTCGCTCAGAGAAAGGGGAGCAGCGGTTACCCTTTATGAAAAAGATGAAAAAATGGGGGGCTTGATGAACCTGGCTTCCATTCCCCCTTATAAATATAGGATAGCTCTTTTGCGTGATTATTTGATAGGCCAAATCAAGAAAAGCGGAGTGGATGTATTATTAAACCATCCTTTTGATCTGGAAGAATTGCAGGGAAAAAATCCTGATTACTTGATTTTAGCATGTGGCTCACAGGCTGTGGTGCCCCAAATCCCTGGTTCAGACATGGATTTCTGCCTGGGATTAAGAGATGTTCTGGAGAGAAGGGTAGAAATATACAATAAAGATGTGCTCATAGCAGGTGGCGGCAGCAATGGCTGTGAGGTGGCTGATTTCCTGCTTCAGGGTGGTAATCGCCTTGCTGTTGTAGAACAGGGCGATATTCTTGCTATGGGGATGGAAAAGAAAAATCGCCGCGATTTGCTGAACAGGCTGGAAAAGGGGCAGGTAAGAAAAATGATCAGGAGTCAGGTGATAGAAATAACGGCGGGACAGGTATTAATAGCTGATAAGCAGGGCGGCTGGGAGATTATACCTGCTGACTATCTAGTCTGGGCTGCAGGTTTCCGTCCAGATAATGATTTATATTTCAGGGCTCAGAAAGTACATAATAATGTATTTGTTATTGGTGATGCCTTCCAGGTAAGCGGGTTCAAGGACGCAATTCTGCAGGGCCAGATGATTGCTGATATGATAAAAGCTGATTTATAAAAGGTCTTGCAATGTTCTGAAAAAATCGTGGAGTGTAGAGTGGTTTGAATAAAAAGAATCTGTCTGATGAACGAAAAAGAATAGAATTCATTAAAAGGTATGAATACCAGGCACAGCGCGAAGGTTATCAATACATAGCAGGGATAGATGAAGTGGGACGGGGGTGTATTGCCGGTCCTGTGGTGGCAGCAGCGGTGATTCTGCCCTTCGATAGTTTTATTCCCGAAGTAGATGACTCCAAGAAACTGAGCCCGAAAAAAAGAGTGAAACTGGCCGGGCAAATCAAGGAAGAAGCTGTATCATGGGCAGCAGCTTCAGTGTTTCCTCCTTTTCTTGACAGAATAAATATACTGAATGCTACAAAAGTAGCAATGGGCCTGGCAATCAAACAGCTATCACCTTTACCGGATTATCTTCTTATAGATGCAGTAAAATTAAACGATATAAATATTAAACAGAATTCACTGGTCAAAGGAGATAGTCTGAGCATTTCCATCGCTTGTGCTTCCATAATTGCGAAAGTTGAAAGGGATAAAAGCATGGAAGCTTTTGCTGGCATCTATCCTGCCTATGGTTTTGCCAGGCATAAGGGATATGCTACCAGGGCACATATTGAGGCATTGTTCAAGGAAGGGGTCTGCCCAATACACAGGGAGAGTTTTGAACCGGTGAAATCAATGCTTACAGGAGGCAGGTATGGAGAACAATCAAGTCTCTTTGAGTAAAACCATGTTGAATATTGCTACACCCAAGGATCAGGGTCTAAATCTCAGCAAGGGTGAAGTATTACACGGCCAGGTTCAAGGTATCAGGGAAGATGGCACAGTACTGCTTGCGATCAAAGGCAAGGTGATTGAAGCTGCCACTGAAGTCCCGGTAAAACAGGGACAACAGTTGCATTTGATGGTGGATGACTTCCGAAACGGAAAAACCTATCTCAAAGTTCTGACTCCCCAGGCTATGGACAGGATTGAGAACTCAAATGTATCTGCTAGTCTTCGGGAAATGGGGATACCTGCAAAAGAGGCCAATATAATGATGGCCAGAAAACTATTACAACATAATTTGCCGGTTACCCAGAACAATATAAACGATTTGAGCAGGGCTATGAGTATACTGGGAGGGAGCAATGAAAGAAATGCAGAAATAGCAGTTTTTGCCATGTCGCGGAGCATTCCGCTCAATGTGCAGAATCTGGCGGCACTGGCCCAGTATATATCAAGTGATAGTGAAATAGGCAAGCTGGTGGAGAGTATTCTGCAGAATCTCCTTAAGCTTGGCTCTTCAGGAGCAGATACGATTAACCGCCAGCCGGGGCAAAGCTTTGAACTGAGGCAAGCTGTAAATTTGGCCAATGCTGCCCGCCAGTCACTTACAGCCGAATATCTATCGGCAAACAAACCAGCAGCAGAGCAGCCTGCCGCAACCGGGGCGAAGACCGCCGCCGAGATGCAGCAGGCAGGTACAAGGCCGACAGCCGAACAGCCAGCTCAGGCAGCCGCCAGAGCAGGAACAGCAGAGCAGCCTGCCCCGACCGGGGCAAAGACTGCCGCCGGGGAGCTGCAGCAGGCAGGTACAAGGACGACAGCCGAACAGCCAGCTCAGGCAGCCGCCAGAGCAGGAACAGCAGAGCAGCCTGCCCTGACCGGGGCGAAGACTGCCGCCGGGGAGCTGCAGCAGGCAGGTACAAGGCCGACAGCTGAACAGCCGCCTCAGGCAGCCGCCAGAGCAGGAGCAGCAGAGCAGCCTGCCCTGACCGGGGCAAAGACTGCCGCCGGGGAGCTGCAGCAGGCAGGTACAAGGCCGACAGCTGAACAGCCGCCTCAGGCAGCCGCCAGAGCAGGAGCAGCAGAGCAGCCTGCCCCGACCGGGGCGAAAACTGCCGCCGGGGAGCTGCAGCAGGCAGGTACAAGGCCGACAGCCGAACAGCCGCCTCAGGCAGCCGCCAGAGCAGGAGCAGCAGAGCAGCCTGCCCCGACCGGGGCGAAAACCGCCGCCGGGGAGCTGCAGCAATCAACAGCGAGGCCTGTGGCCGAACAGGCAGCCCAGGTGATCGACAGGCAAACAAGTGGACAGCCGATGCCTGCAGAGAATACTACAGCCAGGGAAATCCCACAGAGTGCCGGGCGTCTGGAGATGCTGGAGCAGAGTCTGAACAGTTCTGTAAAAGGGATGAATGAGACTATTAGCCGGGTTATGACAGTTCTCAGACCATTATTGGACATATTGCAGCTGGATGTAAGTGACAGCGGAAAAGGGATAGCTGAAAAGATACAGAATTTTTTATATTCAGAAAAGGATTTGATAAGAGGATTGGTGTTTTTGGAGGACTTGCTCAAAAACGAAATAAGCACCGGCAAAAGCCCACTAATGGCTGATTTGCTGGCGAAGATAGAAGGCCTGGAAAAGGAACTATCCGGTCAGCGAATATTCAATTTTGTCAGCCGCCAGGGAGGCGAGAATAGCTTTAATTATTATTATTTTTCCTTCCCTGTGGAAATAGACAGCGAATATCGTTTATGCCAGATTAGAATAAACAAGGATGCCGGGAAAAAATCCCTTATCAATCAGCAAAATATAAGGTTTATAGTTTCTCTGGATACTAAAAAGCTGGGAATGGTACTCTTTCATGTAGATTGGAACCGTTCTCAAAAAATTGAAATACAGGGTGTTGTAGAAAGCCGCAGAGTACATAATCATATAAAGGCTAATATTAATCAATTGCTTCGGGGATTGGAAGGATTGGGATATGATATCACTAATTTAGGAATAAAGGTAGTCGACGAAAGAGATCAGTTCGGCAGGTTGAAGATGGGACTGGAGGAGGTTCCCAGTACTATCAGGCCGCTTGGGATAGATGTGACTGTTTAGGGGGGTGTGCTGTGAAAGATAAAGAAATAGAAAAGGCAGTTGCTCTACGCTATGATATGGATAAAGATGAAGTACCCGTGGTGATTGCCAAAGGCCAGGGCTTAATCGCTGAAAAAATTACGGAAATAGCTTCAGAAAGCGGAGTACCCATTAGAGAAGATAAAGAACTGGCCGATTATCTAATGGCACTGGAACTTTATGCAGAAATACCACCGGAACTATATACGGTAATTGCAGAAATACTGGCATTTATTTACAGAATGGACAGAAAATATTGACAGGTGAAAGATTTATGATGAACAAAGAACTGGGGCGCCGGGGGGAAGAAATTGCTGTACGCTATTTGCAGAAAAAGGGTTACGGTTTGCTGGACAGGAATTATTACACTCGTTTTGGTGAATTGGATATAATATGTGAAAAGAATAAAGAACTCATATTTGTTGAGGTTAAGACCCGGAAAAGTGTTAAGTATGGTTCCCCTGAAGAGTCTATAACTGCAAAAAAGAGAGAGCATCTCAGGAAAGCAGCTCTGATATATATTGATACACATCATCGTCCTTTTCAAGGAATGCGTTTTGATGTAATTGCTATTCTCCTGGAGAAAGAAGACAAGAAAATAAATCATATAAAAAACGCTTTTTAGATCTAAAAACTATGCAGCATTAGGAGGAGATGAATTGCTAATCTATGGGAAAAAAGTCAGGGAACAAATCAGGGAAGAAATACATCAGCAAGCAATGCAAATAAAGATGAAACTGGCTGTTGTCAGGGTAGGTGATGACAGGTCTTCTCTGGCTTATGTAAAAGGTATTCAGAATTTTGCCACAGATACCGGAATAGCGCTGGATTTAATTGAACTGTCTGCAGATAGTGAAGAAAGCCAGGTATTTGAGAAAATCCTGGCTTTGAATAATGATCGTTCGGTAACAGGTATTATGATTCAAACCCCATTACCGGAAAATTTAAGTTTTCCACGTCTCTTAAATGCAATTGACTATCATAAAGATGTAGAAGGAATACACAATTTCAATTTGGGAAAACTTATCAGCAAAGAAGATGGGGTCAAGCCTTCCACTCCCAAAGCGGTACTAAGGATGTTAAAAGCTTATAATATCCCCCTGGAAGGGCAGAAGGTTTGTATAATAGGAAGAAGCACTATTTTGGGTCTTCCCCTGAGTATTATGATGACCGCCGAAAATGCAACGGTTACGGTCTGTCATACCAGAACAAAAAACCTGGCCGATGAAATCCGTTCGGCTGATATAGTGGTGGCATGTGCAGGAAAAATTAATCTTATTACCCCGGATATGATTACTGAGGACACGGTGATAATTGATGCCGGGATTAACTTTGACGAAAGTGGCAAAATGTGTGGTGATGTACACGAAGAGGCCAGGGACAAGGCGCGGATTTGCAGTGCTGTGCCTGGCGGTGTGGGAGTAATAACGGTTGCTGAATTATTTGATAATCTCAGGATATTGAGTGAGCAGGCTGAATAGTCCAACGTGAAAACATGGCTTTGGGGAAGGAACAATGGGTCACAAGAGAAAATGTAATGTAATTCAGGTAGAAGATGCCTTTGACCGTTATCGGTATTTCTTGTTAAACTTGCAGCGGAAAAATGATACTGGAGTTTCATAAAAAAGAGGCATGGTATTTTAAAAACCTAAACAAATACAATCTCCGAGCTTTTTAACCTGCAGCCCTATGGTATGGTTAATAGCCGATGGGTAAGTCTGGAAACGGACATACCTCCCGTTTTGGAAAGGAGTATAAAGGCTAATAATGTCTGGCGCATACTTCTTCAAGTGCCGGACCTTTTTTATCTATAACGTCATTTAACCTGGAATGAGGCGAATATTTGTTATAAACTTTAAGCTGTATAAGGGGGGTGCTCTTAAACAAACAAAGATTATAGTACAATCTTTATTTATCAAAGGAGGGATTGCTTTTGTTAAATTTAAGAAGAATGGGTTTTCCTTTTCTGCTTTTAAGCGCAACTTTATTTTTGTGTCTGTTCATGGTTGTTCCCGGAATAGCCGAAGATGGAGGTGATACCGGGGGCGGACAGGATGAACCGCTTGAGTTGATTTCTTCAATTCCCGAAGATGGACAAAGCGGAGTAGCTCTGGACACATCTGAAATCAAGCTGTCTTTTAGCAAAAATGTGGTTAATATGCGAGTAAAGGAAAAGAATGCCGCTTGTTTCAGCCTTTACGCTGGAGAAAAGGAAATTCCTTTTGAAGTGGAAATGGCTGATGACCAGATATACAGGGAATATAGGAGGGATATTATTCTGCATCCCATGGAAGAACTGCAGGCAGCTACCACTTATACAGTTAAAATCTCGCCTGAATTGGAAGCTAAAGCAGGTGCTGATCTGGGAAAGGAAACAAGTATCAGTTTTACTACTGTTGGAGCAACAGGAGACAAGGTTCAGGGAGATAATCCGCCGGAAGAAGATTCAATCAATGATAATCCTGAAAATACAGGGGAAAAAGAAGCCGGTCAGGAGAATGCGGCTGCAAATGCTGATGATGAGAGCGGACTGAACACAACCACTATTTCTCTGATAGTACTGGCTGCCGCGATCTTGTTGTATTTATTTATGAGAAGAAAAAAATAATCAGTTTAATGCATTGACAAAGCTTTAATATCTGAAGATTTTAGGCTCTGGGGGAGTGGACACTACGAGAAAGAAGATCATTTATACAGTATTAATAATCTTTCCCCTGCTTTTTATGTTTGCTTCTCTTTTTGTTGGAAGATATCCCTTATCTTTGTCCGCAGTAACTGAAGTATTGTGGACCAGGTTCAGTATGGGTACTACAGATTTGCCGGATATGTACCAGACGATTGTCTGGGATATTCGTTTGCCCAGGGCAATACTGGGTGCAATGGTTGGTGGCTGTCTGGCCATAAGCGGAGCGGCTTTTCAAGGGCTGTTCAGGAATCCCCTGGTGAGTTCGGGCATACTGGGAGTCAGTTCCGGGGCAGGGTTCGGAGCAGCGCTGGCTATTATTTTATTCAGTGCCAGTACTTCGGCTATCTATTTGTCCGCATTTGCTTTTGGTACGGTGGCAGTTTTCTTGAGTTACATGATTGGCAAGGTATACAACGCTACCCCAACAATAACCCTGGTTCTGGGAGGGGTAATAGTATCATCGGTTTTTTCTGCTCTGATATCATTTGCCAAATATGTCGCCGATCCTTACGAACAGTTGCCTACAATAGTATTCTGGTTAATGGGGAGCCTGACTTCTGCCCGCTATCAGGATATAATGGTGGCAGGTATTCCCATGGCTATTGGAGTATTAGGGTTAATTGGGATAAGGTGGAGGATAAATGTATTATCCATGGGTAATAAGGAGGCCCATGCACTGGGAATAAACCTTAAAATTGACAAAGGAATAGTAATAATCTGTGCTACGTTGGCAACTGCAGGAGCTGTTTGTGTTAGCGGGGTTATTGGCTGGGTAGGGCTGGTCATTCCTCATATTGCCAGGATGATTGTCGGAAATGACAATAAAGTGTTGATACCGGCCAGCTTTTCCATAGGAGCCTGTTTCCTGATACTGGTAGATGATCTGGGTAGAATAATTACCGGGTCGGAAATGCCGCTGGGTATCCTGACCGCGCTTGTGGGAGGTCCTTTTTTTGTCTGGCTGCTTAAAAAGACTAAAGGAGGAGGGTGGTAGGCGTGTCCCTGCTGGAAATAATCGAAGCAAGTTTTGCTTATGAAAAGACAGGAAATAATGTTTTCCAGGAAATGTCAACCTCAATTGAACCGGGTGAGATTTGCTGTTTTATGGGACCCAATGGCTGCGGAAAAACTACTCTGCTCGATTGTATTCTTGGAGTTCATAAACTAAGAAAAGGCAGAATTCTGTTTAACGGCAAAGACATAAGCAGCTTTCGGCCCGGGGAAATAGCCCGCCACATAGCCTATGTACCCCAGAGCCATGAGAGGACATTTCCATATAGAGTTATTGATATTGTCAAAATGGGGCGGGCTGCCTATACTGGAAGATTTTCTTCTCCTTCAGCCCAGGACAAAGCTATTGCTCAGCAGGCTCTGGAATTGGTGGGACTCAGTCATCTGAAGCATCGGCCTTACACTCAATTGAGCGGAGGGGAAGGGCAACTGGTTATGATAGCCCGGGCTCTGGCTCAAAAAACTCCGGTGATTGTGATGGATGAACCTACAGCCCATCTGGATTTCAAACATGAGATGGTGGTACTGGAGACCATAGTGCGCCTGGTTAAGAATTCAGGGATTACAGTTATTATGGCTACTCATTTTCCCAACCATGCCTTTTATTTTGAAAACAATGAGTTAAATATAAGAGTTGCCCTGATGCATAACAAGAAAATTCTGGCCCTGGGTTCTCCCAGCGATGTTATCAGGGAAGAAAATATGAAGCTGATTTATAATGTAAACACCAAAATGGTTTCCTGTCCCCTTGATAACGAAAGCGAACTGCGTCAGCTTATTCCTGTTGGTACAATAATTTGATAATGGAAGGGGTAATAATTATATGGTAAGGACAATAAAATTCAAAAAGGTTCTGCTGTTCCTGATACTGTTTTCATTCGCTGTCTTTGGAGCTGCCTGTTCAACTGATAATCACGAAAATGGCAGGGCTATACTTGATAAAAAAGACACTATTAATGTAACAGATTGCCTTGGAAGACAGGTTGAGGTTCCCGCTGATCCCCAGAGAATAGCCTGCTTATATGCTTTTACCGGTCATGTGGTGACCATGTTGGATCACGGGCAGGATGTTGTGGCTATTAATAAGGGACTAAGCAGAGATGTGCTGCTGAATATGATATGTCCAAGTATCGGCAAGAATTTGATTCCATTCACACATGATGCTCTTAATATTGAAGAACTGCTCAGAACTGAGCCGGATGTGGTTTTTGTCCAGGGCAGTACTGCCAGGAATGAAGCGGAAGTGGATAAATTGAATAAGTTTGATTTGCCTTATGTTGCAGTAGAGTTCAATACCATAGAAGAACAAAAATATGCCATAGAATTAATTGCTCAGGTTCTGGGTGAGGAGGAGAAAGCCAGGGAGTACAATGAATATTACCAGGATTGTATTGACCGGGTTCAGGCAAAAGTGAAGGAGATACCAGAGAACGAAAAACTGAGGGTATATCATTCGGTAAATGAAGCGACACGTACTGATGCCCGCAACTCTCTGGCAGCGGATTGGACCGAAAAATGTGGTATTATTAATGTTTCAGTCGGCAAAGAGCTGAAATTGGTGGAAGACAAGAATTTTGCCAGTTTGGAACAGATATTATTATGGGATCCTGATCTAATAATTGTTAATGAAGCCGGGGTTGCTGAATATATGTATTCCAATGAACAATGGGCACCATTAAAAGCGGTAAAAGAAAAAAAAGTTTATCAAATGCCTATTGGGATAGCCCGCTGGGGACATCCTGGAGGAATGGAAACCCCTCTGGGGATACTATGGACAGCTAAAACAGTATATCCTGAACGTTTTGAAGATCTGGATATCAGGGCTGAAGCCAGGGAGTACTACAAGAAATTCTTTAATTATTCAGTATCTGATGAACTTCTGAACAAAATATTAGAGGGAAAAGATATGCGTAGATTAAAAGGTGTGGATTGAGGAAAATCCATACTGTTTATGTGAAGAGCAAAGCAAAGCGTTGGAGCTTATGGAAATAAATGGGGGTGCACTTGAGAGTGAAAATTCTGGTATCTATTGATGATACAGATGATATTGACAGCAGGGGAACTGGAGAACTAGCATCTATGCTGGGCGAACTGCTGGAAGAAAAGCAATGGGGAAAGGCTCATGCGATAACCCGGCATCAGCTTCTGGTGCATCCGGATATTCCTTATACCTCACATAATAGCTGTATGTGTTTTGCTGCGGAGATAAATGCCGACTTTTTTGATAGGTATATTGAATGTGCCGGGGATTTCCTGCAGCGTGAAAGTGCTCCCGGTTCAGATCCCGGTCTTTGTGTAGTTGATATTGAGCATCTACAGAAGCCTGAAGAATTAATCTCTTTTGGCTATAGAGCAAAAGACTATATACTTAGTAAAGAAGATGCCTATATACTGGCTGAACGTCTTAATATTCATCTTTCAGAACACGGAGGAACCGGCGAAGGAGTAATCGGAGCCCTGGCAGGGGCTGGTTTGCGAATGACGGGTAATGATGGACGTTTCCGGGGCAAGATGAAGATCAAAAATGCTGGTGATCTGATAAGTGTCGGAGATATTAAGACCCTCAGCAAGATAGAAACAGTAAAGAGTCTTGATGGACAGCTAATACTCAACGATACGGAATTGATAAGGCTGGGAGAAAAAGTAAAAGCCGTAATGCTGGATGGAAAGTGTACTCTTCTGGTTTTTCCCACAGAAATAAACTATACTGAGTGGCAAACCTGCACCACACAGCAGTTGAAGGTGTTTTGAGATGATTGTTTTAAGCTTTTGGGAAATAGAGCTTTTTATCATTCTCAAGGTCCTGTATTCTGTAGACTCTACAGTTATGGAAACAGATCCGAAGGGTGTACCTGAAAAAGAATATAACTTCTTTGTTCGGGGAATTTGTACTGAAAACAGTATATGCTGTTTGTAATAATCTGGTTTTTGGATGCAGTCTATCCTTTATAGGAAAGATTGCATTTTATTTTGGTGTTATTGGTCTAATATACAGACAAAATAATACAAATTGTTAGATATCAAGCAGGAAAAAAATGTTTCTACATGGAATGTAATATTATTGGGAAATATCGGGTTATTTAGGGAAAAGACAGGGCTATATACATTTCCTTGTAATTATTTCTCATATATTAAGAATCTCGCATTAGTAATGCCCTTTATAAGGTGGTGTATTTCGTGTTGAGAAACGAAGAATACATAGGAAACTTTATTGAAGAAGCAAAAACCCATGTTGAAACCGTTGAAAATATACTGGTCAATATGGATTTAGATATGATAGACACTGATGAAGTGAATGAAATTTTCCGGGCTGTTCACAGTTTGAAAGGAACGGCAGGTTTTTTTAACCTGAATAAAATTGTTGAATTATCCCACTGTATGGAAAACCTGTTCGGAGATATTTGCAGTGAAAAAATACAATTAAATAGCGAAATGGTAGATATTCTCCTCCTGGCTAATGATTGCCTGAAGGCCATGATAGATGATGTCTTAAATAGTGAAAGTATAGAAATAGCAGACCATGTTAAGAAAATATCCGAATTTCTTAATAAGGATATTTGTCGCCCTTCTGCGGTCAAATCCGATAAAATATCCCTTCTGTCAGACGGCAACAATGAGTTATTGGGCAAAGACAAAAGCGGCTTGATAGCAGATGCCATACGACACGGCCATTTGTTTTACCTTCTAAAAGCAGGCTTAAATGAAGACCTTATTAGAAACGGGAACAATCCTGTCGGGCTTATACAAACTATTGAATCAATTGGTAAGTTTGTGGAGCTAAGAACCTGCGTTTCCGAGTCGGATTCTATCGTGCAGGATATCATTATGGAATTTTATTTTACCACGGTTCTCCAAAAAGATTTTTTAACGGAAGCCATAAATCTTCCAGAGGAAAAATTTTTTGAGATCGAGCTGGAGTCTTGTGTACAGGAAGAATTTTCAGAGCATGATGAAGATTTGAATCCTGCTGAAAATGAAACAGCTGTTCCCAAGAAAGCTGATGAAAGCGAAAATTCCGATAAAACAATAAGCAAGAAAAATAGATCACTTACAGTTGAAGATAGCCTGAGAGTTCATGTTTCACTTCTGAATGATTTGCTTAATCTGGCCAGTGAAATGGTTTTGGCCAGAAATCAGTTGCTCCGGGCCATGGAAAAGCAGACAAAACATATTCCGGGGATTGATTCGGTGCTTCAGAATATTGATCATATAACGACTGAGCTCCAGGAAAAGGTAATGCAGACCAGGATGCAACCGATTTCCAATATTTTTAGCAAATTCCCGCGTATTATAAGGGATCTTGCGAGGAAGCTGGGCAAGGAGATTGAGCTTAAACTTGAGGGGACTGATGTTGAACTGGACAAATCTATTATTGAGTCCATTGGAGACCCGCTGACCCACTTGATCAGAAATGCCGTTGATCATGGAGTGGAATACCCTCAGGAACGTGAAAATTCAGGAAAGCCCAGGAACGGTACCATTATTTTGAAAGCGTACCATGAAGGTGGTTACGTAAATATTGACGTGATAGACGATGGAAGAGGAATTAATATTGAATCACTTAGAAACAAAGCCCTTGAAAAGGGAATCCTTAATAATAGTATCATATCCGGTATGGAAGAAATGGAGATTCTCCAGTTAATATTTGAACCGGGCTTTTCGACGGCGGAAAAGCTTAGTGATGTTTCAGGCCGGGGCATAGGGATGGATGTTGTTAAAACCAATATAGAAAAACTTGGAGGTACGATTGAAGTATTCACTAATTTGAAGCAGGGTACCACATTCAGACTCCTGCTGCCATTGACGCTGGCTATTATACCATCTCTTATAGTAAGGGTGGAGAATCAGAGATTTGCCTTGCCGCAAGTAAATTTGCAGGAAATAGTACGGATTAGCCCTGGTCATGTATCAAGAAGAATTGAATATATCAATAATGCCGAGGTATTAAGACTCAGGGGCGGACTCCTGCCAATTGTTCACCTGGCTGATGTACTCGGCTTGCCCAGGACTTATCTGGATCCTGAGTCCAATGAAATAAAGATAGATAGAAGGAAAACCATTTTAGGATATAAACAGCAAATCCCCGATAGCAGGTGCTTGAACGAGGATAGCAAGGAGATATTGGGGATGAGAGACATAACACAGACTATTAGAATTCTGGTTATCAAAATAGGTTCGCGGAAACTGGGAATAGCCGTTGATGCTATCCTGGGCAGTGAAGAGATACTGGTTAAACCCTTATCATCATATATAAAAGACTGCAAATGCTATTCAGGTGTAACTATTATGGGAGATGGGAATCCGGCAATGATTTTAGACACCGAAGGAATTATTGTCAAGGCCAATCTGCGTTTTAATGAAGAAAACACAGAAAAAGCGGATTTGAGTCTTGAAGAAGAAATTGAGCGTATGAGGGAACAGCAGGACCTGCTTCTTTTCAAGTGTTCAGGGCCGGAAACTCTGGCAATAGACCTTTCCCTGGTTTCCAGAGTTGAAGAGATAGTCGCCGAAGACATCGAAATGGTTGGGGATAAAGAGTATATTGAATTCAGGCAGGATTCATTGAGGATAATTCGACCAGAGGATTTTCTCCCTATAGGAAAACAAAATAATACCACTAAAAGCTTATATGTTGTGATTCCCAAACTGCTTACCCATCCTATGGGCATTATAATAGAAAAGATTCAGGACACGATTCAGAAGAGAATTACCTTGAACAATGAAACTATCACGAGCAAAGGCCTGGTCGGGTCCTGCATAATTAATAACAGAATTGTCTTACTGGTGAACATATACGAACTCCTTGAGATGGCTGACCCTGACAACTACAAAACTGAGCTGACAAATAAAGACAGGCATTCCACAGTTTTGCTGGTGGAAGATACTCCGTTTTTTCAGGAAATCGAAAAAAATTATCTTGAAGGAGCTGGTTATAAAGTGCTTACCGCCAATCACGGCAAGGAAGCGTTGCAACTGCTCCAGGAAAACCATGTGGATGCTGTATTAAGTGATATTCAGATGCCTGTAATGAATGGAATGGAGCTTATTAAGCGAATCAGGGCTGATAAACGACTGGCTGCTTTGCCGGTTATGGCAGTTACTTCCATGACGGGAGAATTACAAAAAAAAGCAGGACTTGATGCCGGTTTTGACCTCTATGAATTCAAGCTTGATAAGCTAGGCCTTTTAAACAGCCTGGATCAGTTGCTGCAAGAGAGGGGAACCTGCATTGGATGACAAAGTATTATCTTTTTACATTAATGATAGTCTCTTCGGAATTAACCTTACCCTTATAAAAGAAATTAACCGAGATATTGAATATACTGTTGTACCTGACGCTAAACCATATATAGTCGGCTTATTCAACATGAGAGGTCAGATAGTAACACTGTTTAATATTGCAACACTTATGGGTATTAAAGAAGACGCCGGATTACTTAAGAATACTTGCATTATTCTTAAGGCAGCGGCCAATGATCCCAACCAAGTCGGCTTTATAATTGATAAACCCGGTGATGTGATTGATATAAACAAAGAGGAGTGGGAAACGCCCCCGGCTAATGTCATAGGACTTGATGGTAAATATATCCATAGAGTTGTAAAACAAGACGATAAACTGCTAATGATTATTGATCCCGAGAGAATATTTAAAGTCTGAATGATTTATCCTGAAAGATTTCCAACTTGACCCCTATGAGAACTACTCCGAAAAATAAGCCCCCCTGTAGATCCCCTTACCTTATAAGGTCTTTTAACTTAAAGAATAACAGGGGAACCAATAGTAAGAAAAGCTTCAGAATTATTGGCTGTGTAAAGGATGATGGGATGTTGCAAAGGTTAAAAGTCCTGCTGGTTGGTGATGATGCTATACATAAAATAGATATTTCAGAAGCAATAAATTGTACTGGAATAGGAAAAGTTGTACATAGTTCCAGCAATGGAAACCTGGCTCTGGAATGGCTGATGCATAGTGAAGCAAATGTTGTGGTATTGGATGCCATTATAGATGGGCAAAGCAGTATAGATATCCTGAAATCCATAAAAAGCCAATATAACTATATGGAAGTAATTATGATAAATGATGAAACCCCCAGAAGTATGGAGATTACCCTGGAGGGATTAAAATGTGGAGCTTTTGATTTCATTCAAAAGAAATCTGATTTTGGGAGTCTAAGCAATGCTGCAATGAACCAGCTGATGGTTTTATTCACGCAGATCATAATAAAGCAAACTCATTTGAGCAATAATCAGGCTGATTTTGCAGGAATTGAAATTAAAAATAGTACAGTAATGGAAGAAAAACCTGAGCGGGAGACAAAAAGTACAATTACTAGGGTCAATAAATTCAACCCATTATTATGGGATAAAGCTGAACTGATTCTTATTGCAGCGTCCACAGGCGGCCCGGCAGCCCTTCAGGTCTTATGCAAAATGTTCCCAGAAGATTTTGCAAGGCCAATACTTATAGTACAGCATATGCCTGCGAAATTTACCAGAGCACTTGCCGAATCACTTGACAGAAAATGTGCGCTGTCCGTAGAGGAAGCCAGGGACGGAGAGATAATTGAAAAGGAGAAAATCCTGATTGCAGCAGGAGGAATTCATAGTATTGTCGAAAAAAAGGGCCACGATAATATTATAAGGTTGAAAAGTGGTTCTCCGGTCAATGGAGTCAGGCCTGCGGCCGATGTGCTGTTTAAATCCTGCGCCCAAAGCTATGCCGGGAAGAATGTTTTAGTCGTGATACTGACAGGCATGGGAAATGATGGCCTGGAAGGATTAAGGGCAATTAAAAACAATTGTAACTGCTATTGTATGGTTCAAAGCGAAAAAACCTGTGTTGTTTACGGTATGCCTAGATGTGTCCATGAGGCAGGACTTGCAGACGAAGTAGTTGATTTGCATAAGATCGGTGCCCGCTTGTGTGAATTTGCTTTGGGCAGGAGATGATGGCAGATGAATATCAGTTTGAGTTCCCGGGAATTCTCCATGTTGCAAAAATATATCGAGGATGAAAGCGGTATTGTAATACGCCCTGAAAAAGCATATTTTATTGAAAACAGGCTGAGAAAAATTCTCGAAAACGAAGGTCTGTTGAGCTATGAAGAGCTTCTTCATAAAGCACAGCGGGAAAAGCCGGATTTCTCCCAGAAAGTAATTGATGCCATTACTATAAATGAAACTTATTGGTTCAGGGACAAAAGTCCCTGGTATATTATGGAGGAAATATTTTTACCGGGCTATATTAAAGAAATGCAAGATGGCAGCAGGACGGATGTTCATATTTGGAGCTGTGCTTGCTCTTCCGGACAGGAACCGTACTCTATTGCCATGTGTATAGACAACTATATGAGTAAGAACAAAATTAGCGATATAAGCTTTGAACAATTCCATATTACTGCAACTGATTTATCAAGAACAATGCTTGCCAAAGCCGTAGAAGGCAAGTACGATAAGGTTTCCATGGAAAGGGGGTTAGACCTGAGTAACAGGAACAGGTATTTTGTTAAAAAAGGTAATAGATGGGTAGTTTGTGATAAGATCAAAAATTCAGTATTTTTTTTTCAATTTAATTTAAAAAACGACTGCTGTTCTTTCAGGAATTATGATATTATTTTTTGCCGCAATGTGTTCATCTATTTTTCTGAAAGCTTAAAAAGAGAGATATTGGAAAAATTGCTTTATGCTCTAAAGCCAAATGGGCTGTTATTTGTTGGGGCTTCAGAAATCATTAGCGGTTTTTCCCGGGATATTGAAGTTGGAACACATAAAAATGGGGTATTTTTTAGGTTAAAGGAGTGAATTTTGGAGAGTGAAAAAAAAGATTCTTTCAGTGGATGATTCGGCTATCATACGTAAAATGATAAAAAACCGGGTAGAATTACTCAATTTTGAGTTTTTGGAAGCATCTGACGGAAATGAGGCGCTCGCAGTCTTGGCTAGAGAGTACAGAGAAACCTGCCTTATTCTCCTGGATTGGAATATGCCGGGAATGAATGGGATCAATTTTTTAAAAAAGGTTAAAGAACCGGGCAGCAGTTATAAAAATATTCCCATCATAATGGTTACAACAGAAAGCGAGAAAGCCTCAATAGTTCAAGCTATTCAATTGGGAGTGGCCAATTATTTACTTAAACCGTTTACTCCAGAAGAACTGACCCAGAAGATAAAGGCTTGTATCTGAAGAAAGGTGTAGTTGAAAATGAGTAATGCGGATTCCTCGTTCAATCAGGATAATTATAAATTGGAGAATATATTTAGGAGCAAGTTCCTTTTTGATTCCGTGCATGAAGTAATGGAGAATATGGCGGGCCTGTCAGTAAGAGAGACTAAAATACAGGGTTTTAACGAAATGTCTTTTGATAATCCATCTGTATCCGGTGTCTATTTTATGAAAGGTCCTAAAGATGCCGTACTGATTCTGAGTATACCTACAGGAGCTGCCTTTACCATGGTATCTTTCATGAGCAGTATTCCTGCCCAGGAATTGGATCGCGACAGTATATGTGATGCCATTAATGAGCTTACCAATATGATCGCAGGTAAAATTAAAGCGCAGCTTTCGCAAAAGGGGTACAAATACACAAGCTTACAAAGCTTTACAATTTATGGACAGAATTACTCTATTCTTCACAAAAATAAGCTTGAGAGCATAACCAAAAAGTATGAAACAGATGATATGGAATTGGTCTTAAGGATACTGTTCATCTAGAAATCCATGTCAACTGACAAGAGCCTGGCAGCTTGGTTTCAGGGATTGGCCGGGAAATCTCCAAAATCAGATTCCATGCGGAAAAGGAGGAATTTCTATTGTATAGACTATTTGGTGATATGAAGGCGGAAAAAAGACTGAAGGTTCTGATAATATTTTTTCTGACCGGGTTTATTGCTTTTGGGGTTCTTAATTACGTAAGCTTAAATACAGTAAAAATCAAGGGACCGCTTTATAATGAAATAATGAAAAACAGAGAAATGATTGCCGAAATTTCACTATCCTCCGAATACCTGCAGGAATCTTACCTGTTGCTAATGCAAATGCCTGGTGAAACCGACGATTCCGGGCTTAATGAGCTCTTACATAGAAGCGAAGCTTTGCGCAACGAATATAACAGCTGTCATGCAGATTATCATGTGGAATGGGAAAATACGTATGCCGATGATGATTCTAAAAAGCTAATGACAGTAGAAGCCTTTAAAGCTGCAGACGAATTTTTTAATATAAGAGATGCGGAATTTATTCCGGCGATAAAAAATGGTGATATAGACAAAGCCACAGAACTGGCCAATGGGATTTTAAAAGAGAAATACGCAGAACACCTCCTGCAAATCAATAAGGCTTTAAATTTGGCCAATGAAAAAAGTATGGCAGATGAAGTGAAGGCACAGCACGATTCGGAACTCATCAGGATTTTTCTTCTTATACTGGGCTTGCTTATAATTCTAGGCCTCTTATTCATGTATTACAGGATTAAACGAAGTTTCCGGCCTCTTTCTCAAATAGCGGAAGAGCTGGAGGATATTTCGGAAAAAGAAGGCTGTATCAGCAGGCGAATAGAAGTCAATAGTGAAGATGAAATAGGAACGATATCAAGATCGTTTAACTGTTTTAATGACAGGATAAGAAACAGTATTCTAAGTATTCGCGATATTGCTGTAGAATTACAGGAATCGTGGTTAAACCTTATTGATGTATCTTCTGAAACGGCTGCAAACAGCGAGCAGACGAATAATAGAATTAATCATGTTTCTGCGATTATCAATGATATTAATTCCTGTATAGCCAGTCTGCTTGATTCGCTTGGGGATACGAATGGAAAGATAGATCTGGTAGCTGCCGGCATCGAAGAAATGTCTGGAACTACCAGGAATCTGGCATCTGCTTCCGAGCAAACATCGGCCAGTGTTACGCAAATCAGTACCCTGGCATCAAACATATCCAGAAGCATCAATACCCTTTCAGATTCATCCAAGGACGTATCTTCCCTGGTGAGTAATGTAGCTACTGCTGTCAAGGAAATCAACTTGTCTCTCAACGAAATAAACACAAATTGCGAACGCTCTATTCAGATTACCGCAGATGCCAGTGATAAGGCGAGCGATACCAATACTATAATTAAAAATTTGGATAAATCATCCAAACAAATAGAAAAGATAATCAATGTAATTAATGATATTGCTGACCAGACAAATATGCTGGCCTTAAATGCAGCTATTGAAGCAGCCGGAGCTGGTGAAGCCGGGAAGGGCTTCGCAGTGGTGGCCAATGAAGTAAAAGAGCTTGCCAAACAGACTGCTGAAGCTACCGATGAAATCGCTGAGCAGATTGAAAATATGCATTTGAACATGGTGGAGGCGGTAGAAGCGGTAGGCACCATTACCGAGGTAATAAAAGAAATCAATATTATCACCAACACTATAGCTGCAGCTGTAACTGAGCAATCGGTTTCAACGGGGGAAATTTTGAATGCTGTTGTCAAGTCAGCTGATAGAGTCAATCAAATAACCAATGAGATCGGTGAAATCGCTACCCATTCACAAAACACCGCACGGAGCATTTCGGAAACATCCAAAGGTGTAGAAGAAATAGCCAAATCCGCAACGGAAATTTCGACGGCATCCAAGCAGACTGCCCAAAGTGTTGATAACCTTTCTTCGATGCTTGGAAATGTGGAAAAAGTGTCGATGGAACTTTCCAGGCAATCGAAAGAAATTTGTGGCGGTATAATGGATCTGGGCAAGGAATCATCATCAGTAGTTGGAGCAGCAGACAGATCCCATGAATTAAGCAGGGACCTTGAAAAACCCTTGAAAAATCTCCAAACAATACTCGAAAAATTAATAGGTTGAGTATTTTTTGGAGATTAAGATAAGCCTCTGATTTTCAGGATAAAGCTGAGTACAAGGGAAAACAGGTAAAGCGATAGAGCGCAGGAGGGGAAAAATGAAAATTAAAGACGATATCATCTTAAAACCGAAGGCCTTTTTTTCGATTATTGCAGGTGTTCTTTATTTATTAAGCATCATGGCTTTTATTTTCTTTAGAGAAAATATGGTGGCTTTTCTAGTATTGCTGGCAGTATTTTTCGCAGTTCATGTTTTACTTTGCATAAAAGTATTTCAATCCATTAATTTTGCGGCCGGCAAAATAGTACAGGCTTACCATGAATGTTTTAAAACGGATTATGAGAATGTAGGGCCAAACGAAAATGAGCATTTAAAGCTGATTATACAGGATAATGAAAGAATTATTAACGAGTTCAGGGAGCTTTCGAGGTCAATAAATGATACTTCGTTTTTATTAAGCGGGTTTTCCAACGATATTTTCGAGACAACTACTTCATTTAATGAGCTTAAGGCAGAAACCGGTGAAAAAACCGATATCGTCAGTAAGAATATTAATGACATTAATAATAGTATTGATAATACTTCTTTATTACTTTCAGATGTAATGGAGAATGTGTTTATTATTGCATCCTCAACTGAGGAAATGTCTGCTACGATAACAACCCTGGCAACTGCTTCGGGGCAGGCTTCATCAGGAGTTGAACAGCTCAGTCAATTAGTTGAGCAGATTTCCGAAAGTATTGATAATATTGCTGATTTTGCTAAAGATGTTTCTGCCTCCATGGACAGCATGGTTACATCTGTAAAAGAAATTAATCTTTCTTTAAATAAAGTAAATCAGAATTGCGAGCGTTCCAATATTATAAGTTCAGATGCCGGAAAGCAAGCCAAAGATACCAATACGATTATTAATGATCTCGATAAATCGGCAAAACAAATCGGTAAAATAATTGATGTAATAAACAAGATATCCAATCAGACGAATATGCTGGCATTAAATGCTGCCATAGAAGCTGCCGGGGCCGGAGAAGCAGGAAAGGGCTTTGCCGTTGTTGCCAGTGAAGTTAAGTCATTGGCCAAACAGACTGCCGAAGCTACAGAGGAGATCAGGAAACAAATTGAAACTATGCAAGAAGACACAGCCCGAGCAGTAAACGCAGTTATCATGATTAATGAAGTTATTGAGGAATTCACTCAGATATCCAATACTATAGGAGCGGCGGTTACAGAACAGTATGTTACAACTGGAGAAATATCAAAAGCGGCTGTAAACTCGGCAGAAAGGGTAAACAGTATATCTGCAAAAATTGGCCAGGTTGCCGGGAATGCTCAAAATGCGGCCCGAAACATTAATGAATCATCAAAGGGGATAACGGATATAGCATATTCGGCTTCTGAATTGTCAACAGCTTCCAGTGAAGTAGCCAAAAACGCTGAGAAATCATCGACAAGCATCTATACCCTCACTATAAATTTCCAGGAACTATCAGAAGGTTCGAAAACAATAGCGGAGAACATTGAACAGGTGTATTCAGCACTTTCCCAATATACAGATATGGTGCCTCAGTTCAATCAATGCGCTGATAAAATTACTGAAGCATCTCAAGAATTAAGTGTTCTGGTAAGACGATAAAATAAATATGAAAGGGGTGTAAATGGTATGGCTGGGAAAATCAAAAATATTATCGACAGTATTGTGGAATCGCGATCAAAAGGCAACACAACTATAGCTAATCTAACAAAATCAAAAATGGTTATGAAAGGCATTAATCCGGAAAAATATACCAAAAACTCCGAGGATGATCCGGAGGTTATTGAAAGACTCATGATCTTGGCCAAGGAATTAGATGTCATTATTAAATGAAATGGAGGAGATGATCTTTATGAATATACAAGCGGTGTATTCCGAAAAAACTGCTATTGCTGAAGCGGTTACGGACATCCAGGAACAATTGAAGGATTTCGATAGCAAAATGTTGATTTTTTTTGCTTCATCAAACTATGATGCGAAGGAACTTATTACCACACTTCAGGAAAGATTTGCTTTAACTGAAATATTTGGCTGTTCGACAGCAGGTGAAATCACGAGCGGGAAAATGATGAAAAACTCAATTGTTGCTATGGCCTTTAATTCAGAAGCCATTGCAGATTTTAAGGTGGAAGTTGTGGAAAACATTCAAAGCAACTGTGTCGTTGACCAGGCATTTGATGCCTTTGAGGAACATTTTCAGGTACCTATGGCAGATCTGGATTACAGCCAATATGCAGGGATAGTGCTTGTTGACGGCTTGAGCTTTGCAGAAGAAAAACTCATGGACAAGATTGGGGATAAAACCAATATTATATTCATTGGAGGCTCAGCCGGAGATGATTTGAAATTCAGTAAAACATATGTTTATGCAAATGGAAAGGCCTATACGGATGCAGCTGTACTAGCGGTTATTAAACCAAGTGCAGGCTTTGATATAATTAAGACTCAAAGCTTTGAGTCCCTGGATAAACAATTGATAGCAACAAAAGTTAACGCAGAAGCGCGAGAAATTATTGAATTCAACGATATTCCTGCAGTTCAAGCATATGCAAATGCTTTGGGAGTTGCTGCTGAGGATGCTGTCAATTATTTTATGAGCAATCCGGTTGGATTGATTTACGGCGATGAAATATATGTCAGAAGTCCTCAAAGGGTTGATGGCAGCAAAATGGTTTTTTACTGCAATATTCTCGAAGGTATGGAGGTATCGATCCTGAAATCCACTGATATTGTTAACGATACCCGGGAAGCAATTCAAAATAAGCTAGAGGAATTGAAGGGGATTTCCGGAATAATAGACTTTCATTGTATCTTGAGGACTCTGGAACTGGAACAAAAGGGCAAAACCGATGATTACGGGCAGATTTATAAAGATATTCCTGCCATAGGTTTCTCGACTTATGGAGAAGAATACATAGGACATATTAATCAAACATCAACAATACTGGTATTTAAATAAGAAATGATATTATTATTAAGCAGTTTGAATTTTCCAGACCGCCGATGAGAATTCGGCGGTCTGGTGGCGTATTAATTATTTTTGGGTACAATATACAATGCCAACTGTTCCCGGACCGACATGGAGACCAATAACAGGACCTATGGATGTAATGGGAATATCCAGGCTATAACGGGCGGCAATAGTCCTGGCTAGTTCGCGTGCTTTTTCGGGTGCGTTTATATGGTGGACTATTACATGTTTTAAACCACTGGTATGGAAATCTTTATCAAGAAGGGATAAGAGTCTATTAATAGCAGCCTTGCTGCCTCTGATTTTTTCCAGGAGATCAGTTTTGCCTTCCTTGTTTACAAAAAGAATAGGTTTTATATTCAATATGGAACCCAGCAGAGCGGCAGCTCCCCCAATGCGCCCACCTTTCCGTAAATACTCTAAACTTACAGGCACAAAATAGAAATGCATGCGGCTTATGGTTTGTCTGGCCGTTGCCAGTACTTCATGCAGAGGATTTCCTTTCAATGCTGCCCGGGCTGCTTCCAGAACAGGAAAACCAAGGGACATGCAATTGCTGCCTGAGTTAAGGACTTCGATAACAGCATCGGGATATTTTTGCAAAATCCTCTCTCTTGCTTTCAGAGCGGAATCATAGGTGCCGCTCATTTCTTTGGAAATAAAGATTCCCAATGCTTCATTTCCCTGGGAGATTATTTTTTCAAAAGCATTATATAATTCTTCCTGAGGGGGTTGTGAAGAGCTCGGTATTATTCCGCTGCTGGCAATTTTTGCATAAAAATATTCATAATCAACTGCAGTTTCCTGAAAAGATTCATCGGGAAAATGAACACTCAATGGGATCATGGTAATATCAAGATCCTCAAGGGTTTTCTTGTCTATATATGAAGTGCTATCCGTAATTAACTTGACAGTCATCAGTTTCCTCCCATCTTAAATATTCTTAACCTTTCGCCTTTTTTGCCTGATTTCCTGCTTAATAAGAAAAGTATTGACAAAATGTTTTGTATTTTGCGCTTTTTATAAAAAGAGAAATTATTTGATATTTTATCTTATAGTATTTACATTGCTATAGCTTTTCAGAAGGATAGCAGATTATTATGTAGAAACTTGAATAAATACTTGTTTGAATAATTGAAGGGAGGAGTTTTTTTGGCTGTTTCTTTATGTGGCAAGTGCGGGGGAAAAGAGTTTGAGTTGACAAACTATTCAGCAGATGCTTCTGATGCCGGATTAAGGCTGTTTCAATGTGCACAATGCGGTGCTGTTATCGGAGTATTTGATGCCGCTGTTTTTGAAAAAATCAAGCAAATAGAAGAACGGCTGAAACTAATGGATAGAAGGTTAACCAATATAGAATATGATATAGATACAATAAACAAAAAAAGAAAATAGGCAACAGATATAAACAAGTTAATTGGACTGGCAAGCACCGGTATTATATAGGGAATTATAAAAAACCTGATCAGCCTAATCATTGCATTGGACATATTATTTATAATATCATCTGCTACACGGTTTTTGAGTAATGCGAAGGCCTCAATTGTATAAAATTGACATATTATCTCGATTTATATGGCTTGACTTGCCGGGCTTGATTATGATAATAATAAGTAAATGCAAATACTTGCATTTACTTATTATTTTAAAGGGGGAAAAAGAAATATGATAAGACCCGGACAGAAGCACAAATGGAGAGCTTTAATAATTGGTTTTGCATTGCTTCTGCTGATAGCTGCTGGCTGTAACGGGACTCAAGATGAAAATCTGCCGGATTCTGATAATGAGGAAAAAACGTGTGTGGCTGTATCAATTTTACCCCAGGAGACATTTGTCAGAGCAGTAGGAGGAGATCTGGTAGAAGTGATTACCATGGTTCCCCCTGGAGCCAGTACGGCCAATTATTCACCTTCCCCGAAAACCCTGCAGGATTTGGCTCAGGCCAGGATTTATTTTTCGATTGCTGTTCCTGCCGAGAAGAATATACTGCCCAAATTTGAACAGATAAATAAAGAACTGAAGCTGGTTGACCTCGCAGCACGGGTGGATGCTGTTTATCCACCGAGGGAAATAGCAGCAGGCCAAAGAGATCCCCATTGCTGGATGTCCCCTCGTAGAGTAATCCAAATGGTAAAAATTATTGCTGATGAGTTGTCTGGTTTATCACCCCAGAATGCTGATTACTTCAGGGAAAATGCTGCTGACTATTGTGCGCAGTTGGAGCAGCTGGATCAGGATATACAAGCTGCCTTATCAAATCCTCCCCGGCGGAATTTTATTGTCTACCATCCTTCCATGGGTTATTTTGCAGATGACTATGAGCTGGAAATGATTGCTCTGGAGAAGGAAGGAAAAGCGGCAACTGCAAAGGATTTCCAGGAGCTGATTGATTTTGCCCGAGCTGAAAACATAAAGGTGGTTTTTTACCAGGCAGAAATGGATGGAAAACAAGCACAGTCTCTGGCTGCAGAGATAGGTGGCCGGGCGGAACTGATAGCACCACTCGCACCTGACTATATCGACAACCTGCGTAAGACAGCTGTTGTATTCAGTAGCGTTCTGAAAGAAGAGTGACGACAATGACTGAAGAAATGGTAGAAATACAGAATGTGACAGCAGGTTATGGTCAGACAGCTGTACTGGACAATGTTAATCTGCTGATCGAAAAAGGCAGTTTCACCGGCATAATAGGCCCTAATGGCGGGGGGAAGACTACTCTTTTAAAATTAATGCTGGGGCTTATTAAACCATGGAAAGGCCAGGTGAAATTGCTGGGTTATAATCCTCGAAAAAAACGCCATTGTGTTGGCTATGTTCCCCAGGCAAGCACCATAAATATGCAGTTTCCCATATCTATCCGCCAGGTGGTTTTGAGTGGCCGTCTGGCTGGTATGAAGCCATTCTGGCACCATTACCGGCACAGTGATCTGAAAATAGTGGATCAATGCTTATCACGTCTTGACATATTGGATCTGGCTGAACGGCAGATAGGGCAAATATCCAGAGGGCAGCTTCAGAGGGTATTGATTGCCCGGGCACTGGCCGTACAACCTGCAATGCTTCTGCTTGATGAACCTACCAACGGCCTGGATGCCAGTGCCAGTTCTCATCTCTATGAATTATTGCAGAAACTAAACGACGAAATGACAATTATTATGGTTACTCATGATACTCTGGCTATCAGTGCCTATGTGAAAGATATTGCCTGTATCAATCGCAGCCTGTATTACCATGGTGAACCCAATATTAGTCAGGAGCTGGTATTGGAGCTTTATGGATGTCCGGTAGACCTGATTGCCCATGGTGTACCCCACCGGGTTCTGGAAGAACATGGAGGAATAGAATGATTTCACTAATTGCTGAATATGGTTTTTTGCAAAATGCAATTATTGGTACTCTGCTGGCGAGTATTGCCTGTGGACTGCTGGGTACTATCATAGTAGAAAAGAAGCTGGTAATGATGAGCGGGGGGATTGCGCATACTGCTTTTGGCGGTATTGGCCTGGGATATTTTTTGAATATAGAACCCATATATACTGCACTGGGTTTTTCAGTGTTTTCCGCCTTATCCATTGCCTGTATTCAGCGACGATCAGGAGTCATAAACGATGTGCTGATAGGAATGTTCTGGCCCCTGGGAATGGCCCTGGGTATTGTTTTTGTTTCTTTGACACCGGGTTATCCGCCTGATATGACTTCTTATCTTTTTGGGGATATACTGACCATAACCAAAACTGATTTGATAATTATGGGCGGATTGGATCTTATTTTAATTATCACGGTTACAGGAATGTTCAAGCTTTTGCAGGCCTATTTGTTCGATGAAGAATTCAGCACTGCTCTGGGCTTGCCGGTGGTACTTGCTGAAACTCTAACCTATATAATGATTGCCATAACAGTCATTGTACTCATCAGGGTAGTGGGTATTATTCTGGTGCTGGCTCTGCTCTGTGTTCCTCCTGCCCTGGCTCGCCTGTTTAAGCCGAACCTGGCTGTGATTATGGGCCTGGCAATAGTGCTAAGTGCATTTTTCTGTCTGGCCGGTCTCGGTTTATCATATGAATATAATATTGCTTCAGGAGCAGCTATTGTAATTTTTTCTGTTTTTGTTTATGCTGTTTTCCAACTTTTACGATATCTCAGGTCTTTATTTTTTCGCAGTAATTTCTAGCTTTGATATTCAGTGAAAAGGGAAATCTATAGATCCTTCGGCTTTGCCTCAGGATGACAGTATCTGGCTAATAATATAAAAAACTAATTATGCAAAATCCTCAAGTATGAAGGGAGGCTGAAACAGCAAATGAATTTTAGTGATTTGCAAGAGGAGCTTGCCCGAAAGGGATACAAAATGACCAAACGCCGTCAGGCTATTCTGGAATACCTGCTGGAAGAAAGTGGATGGGTAACAGTCGGGATGCTGCATGAAAAACTCCTTCAGGATTATCCCGGTATGGATTTTTCTACGGTATACCGAAACCTGGATACCCTGGCAGCTATGGGGATACTTTGCCGGGTTGATCAAAATGACAATGGTGTATTTGCCTACTGCCTGCGGGAAACCAATCAGCATCACCACCACCTTGTCTGCCGTTCCTGCGGGAAAATCAGCCCCTTGCATTTCTGCCCTCTGGAGCAGTTGAGCAAATCACAAACTGATGGTTACAGTGATTTACAGTGCCGTTTCGAAGTGTATGGCTATTGCAATGATTGTCAGTTGAGTAAGGCTAATAATAAATAGTTAATCTTCTTGTCCAAAAATATTACCCGAGTATCAAATAAATTATTATTGTATAATATCATTTTTTGTAAATTTAATTAAATAAAGGGATTATTTGCTCCGAAGCGAATTGTAAATTTAATGCAATATTTGGAGTGATTTTTTTGCTGGCTACATTAAATAGTTTTGTTATTTCGGGAATAGAAGCAGTACCGGTAAAAGTAGAAGTAGATATTCAGAATGGTTTACCTGCTTTTGACCTGGTTGGTTTGGCATCTCAGGCAACCCGCGAAGCCAGGGAACGCGTGAGAGCAGCCATCAAGAACTCTGCATATGAGTTCCCCAATCGCAGGATAATAGTAAACCTGGCACCGGCAGATATAAAAAAAGAGGGCGGCCATTTCGATCTGCCTATTGCCCTGGGTATCCTTTTAGCCTCCGAACAGCTGGAAAACAATCTTTCAGGAGAATATTTTTTATCAGGTGAACTATCCCTTAATGGAGAAATAAGGAAAATTCCCGGAGTACTTCCTATGGTTCTCGAACTGGTAAAATCCAGTAAAGACATCAGGCTTATTATCCCCAAAGATAACAGTGAGGAAGCATCTCTGGTGACAGAAATATTATCCTTTCCTGTCCGAACTCTGCAGGAAGCATGCGAGTATTTTGAAAATAAAACTGAATTAAAAGCGGTTAATCCTTTTAACTTTAATGATGTCAGCAATAAGCAAATCCTGCCTGATTTTGCTGATGTAAAAGGTCAGGATGTTGCCAAACGGGCCCTGCAGATCGCTGCTGCCGGACTGCATAATGTTTTACTGATCGGCCCGCCTGGAGGAGGCAAAACCATGCTGGCCCGCAGGGTTCCAGGCATTTTACCGGAGATGAGCCGACAGGAAATTCTGGAGACTACTCGAATATACTCTGTGGCGAACCTGTTGAACCCCATACATCCCCTTATAGATGTCAGACCTTTTCGGGCTCCACACAAGAATGCATCTTCCGCCAGTATTATTGGAGGGGGGAAAATACCCCGTCCGGGGGAAATTAGCCTGGCTCAGAATGGTATTCTGTTTTTGGATGAATTACCCGAATTCAGCCGCGATGTATTGGAAGCCCTCCGGCAACCCCTGGAAGACAAGGTGGTTACCATCGCCCGTGCCCAGGCAACTCATACCTATCCTGCAGATTTTGCTTTAATTTCTTCAATGAATCCATGCCCCTGCGGTTTCTTTGGCTCCGAAGTGGAATGCAAGTGTACGCCTTTGCAGATACAAAAATACCTGGGGCGAATCAGTGGGCCTCTTTTGGACAGAATGGATCTGCATGTGGAAGTGCCCAGGGTGGAATACGAACAACTGAAGGAGCGTTCCATTGGAGAAAATTCAGAAATTATGCTGCAAAGAGTAAAAGAGGCCCGGGAAATGCAAAAGAAACGTTTTAAACGCCAGAAAATCAGTCTTAACTCACAAATGAGACCTTCGGAAATAAGAAAACACTGTATGCTCGATGATGAATCAGAAGGATTATTAAAGAATGCTTTTGAAAGGCTTAAAATGAGTGCCCGGGCCTATGACCGTATTCTAAAAGTAGCCCGTACTATAGCTGACCTGGAGCATTCTGATAAAATAAAGCTGCAACATTTGGCTGAAGCCCTTCAGTACAGAAGCCTGGACAGAAAATACTGGCATTTGTGACTTATGGGTTTAGGCGATCAGAATATTGAAAGGGTGGACCGCTATTTAAACGAAAACGCTAATTCCGATTTTCCTGTATGGGGATTCTTCCTTCTGCAGTCCAGCTACTCAGCATTTCTGCATCATTCGATCCTGAAAGGACTATCCCGGCACTCTACAATTTTAGGCTGAATTTTATAAGAAGATCCTGATTATCGAAGCCGATGCTTATGATTTGAAAAGGGTATTCTCCAAGGTCTATCAAGATTTGGGAACCATTAAAGCTGATTACAGGTACTTTGCTGACAAGGCTTGCCAATAGATCGGCGGCCATGGACGAAGAAACTGTTATTCCGGCTATTTGAGCCTTGTTTAGTTCCATACAGATACTGTTATCTCTGCTGGATGGTGAGAATTCCAAATGTAGATTAATGGGAATGTCTGTGAGTATATTATCCTTTTGTACTTTTATATTTATACATATCATGGAATTATCAAAACTGAGCGCATAATCCTTTATACTCGTAGTCCGGGGCAGTTTGCTTTCATAAGATGTCAGGTAGAACGCCAGAATCCTTTCGCAGTCTTTTTCATTTAGCCGTAATTCGCTGCAAGACTCGTTCGCTGCTGATGGAGATATTCCATCCTCATGTGTATCATTATCCAGACTTTGCTTTCCTGAAGGCAAGAAAAGCAATAGGGTTAATACGATTATTATCAAAACAACAGCAAAAAGCGATTTTTTTAAGTTGCCCATATGACCATCCTCCATTTTAACATCCAAAACGAGCGGTTTTTTAGCTTTCTTTAATTATAATGAATTTATTTAGAGGATAAGAATTTAATTATGTAGAAAATAGTACATATTAAGGATAATAAGAACAAATATGAATGCTAGGATGAATGAATGTGCGACTGTCAAAATATCTGGCCCGGATGGGAGTGGCATCAAGGCGCAAGAGTGAAGAAATTATTGCCGCTGGCAGGGTAAAGGTGAACGGACAGACAATTGTGGAACAGGGAGTGAAAATTGCGCCCGGCAATGACAGGATTGAAGTCGATGAGCAGATAATCAATGAAGTGGAGAAAGTCTATATACTTTTATACAAACCTCGGGGATATATCAGCAGTGTCTATGACCCGCAGGGAAGAGCTACAGTTATTGACTTGCTTCAGGATGTGAAAAAGCGGGTATATCCTGTTGGAAGACTGGACTTTGATACTGAAGGCTTATTGATTCTCAGCAATGACGGGGATTTTGCCAACCTAATGATGCATCCGCGTTATGAGATGAAAAAGAAATATGAGGCCTGGGTAAAAGGGAATGTAAAAGCCAGTGAGCTTCACTCCCTGGAAAAAGGAATACTCCTGGATGATGGGATGACTTCTCCGGCAATTGTTCGTATTCTTGGGAAAAATAATGCCAGGACTTTAGTGGAAATAGAGATCCATGAAGGCAGGAAAAGGCAGGTCAAAAGAATGTGTGCTGCCATAGGCCACCCGGTTCTGAGCCTAAAAAGAACAGCTATTTCCTTTTTGAGTCTTGAGGACCTTCAAGCTGGAGAATATCGCTATTTAAATATAGATGAAATAAAAAAACTCAGGCAAATCGCAGAGTCCGCCCCAAATAGATCTTAGGCGAAGTAAAGCGATTATATTAAGAAAGTTGTGGGATAATGCTCCTTATCAATACCGGTAATGGCAAAGGCAAAACTACTGCGGCTGCGGGACTGGCTCTGCGTGCCTGGGGACATGGCAAAAGGGTGTTGTTTATTATGTTCCTGAAAGGCAGCGGAATCAGCGGGGAATATAAGGCAATCGAAAAGATAGGGAGTCCTGATTTGCAGGTATTATCTTTCGGCAGGAAATGTCCTTATCCAGGACAAGACTGTTGTCCTGGACAAAGAGAATGTATTGTTACAGCTGATTCTCTGACAGATGCGGATTATATGACAGCCCATAAGGGCCTTGAGAAGTCAGCCTTGGAATTAAATTCAGGGAATTGGGATCTTGTCATCCTGGATGAAATAATCAACCTGTATCAGGTCTTTCCTGAATATCAGGAAGAGATTGTGGAGCTGATAGATACTTGCCCCGAAAGCGTAGATCTTGTTTTGACCGGGAGGGAGTGTCCACAGCAACTGGGTTTACGCAGCGATTTGCTTACGGAAATGATAATGCGCAAACACCCATTTGAAAAGAAGATTATTGCCAAAAGGGGAATAGATTACTGATGAAGCGAGTGGAAATTCCTATTCAGGGATTGGGAAGACTGGAATTCCTTTATTCGAGATTGGAAAAGCTTAACAACAACGCCCGGGACTATTGTCTGGTAATTTTTGCCGGAGACAATGGTGTTAGTTGTGAAAATACCAGTATTTATGAGCCTATGAGTTCATATGGAATTGTTAAAAGACATCTGGAGGGTAATGCACCTACGGCGATATTATTAAATCGTTTAGGGAAAAAAGAGTATATTGTTGATGTGGGATTGGCGAGACAAATGGAAAATTCCGCGATTATTGACCATAATATTAGAAGGGGCAGTGCCAATTTTTTGGACGAAGATGCCCTGGAAAAATGGGAGGTAAAAAAGGCTATTGCTGCAGGACAGAGGATTTGGGATGAAATTGATTATTCACGGTTTGATATAATAGGCTTGGGAGAGATAGGGGTTGCCAACACTCTGTGTGCTGCAGCTCTGACTGCAGTGATGACCGCTAATGCGCCTGCCGTTATGGCAGGCAAGGGTTCCGGTGATGATAAAGTTATAGACAAAAAAGCCGATATTATTTCTAGAGCATTGGAGTTCCGCTATCCAGAAGCAGATAATCTGCTTGATCTTATGGCACGTTTTGGCGGTCTGGAGATAGCTGCTTTATCTGGTTTTATTCTCGAGGCAGCAAAAAAGCAGAAACCTATAGTCCTTGATGGTTTTGTTACCGCTGTAGCTGCTCTCCTGGCAAGCCGAATTGATTCTTCGGTAAACACTTATTTGATAGCCCCCAGCTTATCTGATGAAAGGGGACATCGGACAGTTCTTGATATACTGGGTTTGGAACCAGTTTTTGATCTGAATATTAATTATGGAGAAGGATTGGCTGCGGCAATAGGTCTTTTTATGGCAGAGATAACAGCAAAATTTCATGACTGATGGAACTAGGATTTAGAAAGTGATCTAATCTTGAATGGGGGAGAATACTTTGTCCAGACTTAAAATGCGAGTTCGTTTTGATTTTATGGCACGGGGAAAGGCCAACCGGTTTTTCGGGGGCAAAACTGAAGAAGAACAGGCAGAGGAACTGAGGCAACACAAGGTATCTTTAATCAGAAATGTTCCCCTGCAGGGAATTGTTATTGACGAAATAGACATGAGCCACGAAATCTATTCTATTTATGACGACATAAGCGGAAAAAGTTTGGCCTTTGCTCCGGTATCAATATCTTTGACTGCTGCATCCATGGAAGATGCTATAAAATTTACCATGAAAGAAGAATTTAGAACTGTGGAAATACTGGAACCCGAAGACATTAAGCTGTCAAAAACAGAAATAGAACGGCTGATGTACAGGATGTGTGAAGAGTTGTTGGAGTACAAGGAATATCTGGAAAAGAAAGTCAATAACTGGAAATAAATTGCAAAGGCGGGAGAAAATTGAGCAAGAGATCCATGGAGTCTGTTGTTGAGGCTGTAAATGATTTACCATCCCTGCCTCATATTGTAGTCAGGGTAATGGAACTATGTGAAGATCCTGATTCTACAGCCCAGGAAATAGCCGAGATCCTAAACCAGGATCAAGCTATGACAGCCCGGGTTTTAAGGATGTCTAATTCGGCTTTTTATGGTTTTCCCCGCCGGATTGCGACAGTAGCTGATGCTATTGTGTTTTTAGGATTCAAGACTATCCGCAGCATTGTTATGGCAGCTTCAGTCAGTGATATTTTAAGTCAGGAAATGGAAGGGTATGCCCTGGCTTACGGGGAACTGTGGAAACACTCCCAGTGTTCAGCCATGGCTGCTCGTCTAATAGGCAAAAAAACCAGGTTTGTTAAACTTGATCTGGCTTATACTGCAGCTTTATTGCATGATATCGGCAAAGTAATATTGAATAATATAATGAAAGAAGCCTATCATGAGGTAGTGGCCAAGGTAAATACCGATAATGTTTCCTTTATTGAAGCGGAAAACGAGATCCTGGGTTTCAATCATGCCCTGATAGGTTCCACAGTAGCAGAAAAATGGAATCTTCCCCCTGAATTGGTTGAGGCCATTGCCCTGCATCATCATCCGGAACAGGCTGAAATCAATAAAGAGCTTACCGCTATAGTTCACCTTGCTGATGCAATCTGTGTGTCAATGGGCATAGGAATAGGAATAGACGGGATGTTATATCCTATATCGGAGGAAGCCCTGGAAATATTGGGATTGAACGAGTTGGAAATCGAAAACATGGTATCTGAACTGGTTGATGTTTTTGTTGACGAACAGAGTTTCTGACAAGAACATGAAGCAGTTCTGATATATATGGCTGATCAATTGAATAAGCATAATTGCTGTAAATCGCTCAATAGCTGAAATGGCAACAAGGTGAAGGTCAACAATAATTATTAAACTGCGGTTAAGGCGTGCAGTGAGTGCGTTGATAATTTGAGGCAAGCGCGAATGCTTGCCTTTTTTGCAGGAAAACTATTCATTTTTTAGAATTTCCATAAAATTTTTGTTGATTTTCGACGAAGACTGTTCTATTATTACTCATTAAGTAAAAATGTTTTTGTTCTGAGGCTCAAATGTGATTCGGCTTATGTATGCAAGTAATATCCAGGCGCCGGTAATCAGCTGATTTCAGCGGTTAAATCAGCTGCTTGCTTTATTTAAAAATACCATGGAACAGTAAAAATGCCTGGTATACGGTAGCCGTTTATCGATGAAGCCCAGGAAAGGAATCGGTTTGGGAAATATTGTTATACTAGCTGGTGGTTTCGGAAGTGGAAAAAGTGAAATTGCCTTGAATCTTGCCCTGGAAAAGGCAAAAAATTGCGGGAAAGTGATACTTGCTGACCTTGATATAGTCAATCCATTTCTTGCTTCCCGTGAGCTCAGGAAGGAACTTGAAGAAGAAGGGGTCAGGCTGGTAGCTCCAGTTGGGGAACTGGCTTTTGGAGATGTTCCTAATATTCCTGCAGAGATGATGGGCTTAGTCAGCCAGGACAATGAAATGTATATTGATTTGACCGGAGATGAGGTAGGGGCTCTGGTAATTGGGTATTTGAGCAGGCATATTAAAAGAGCGGAATATGAAATGTACCTGGTCATAAATCCATACCGGCCTTTTGCCGTTGACCTGGAGAGTATTCTTGAACTCAAAAATACTATTGAAGGCACGGGCAAAATTAAATTTACGGGAATTATCAGCAATCCCAATCTCGTGGAAGAAACTACTCTGGATTTAATAATAAATGGACATCGGAGAGTAGTAGGATATGCAGAATCGCTTGATTTGTCTGTGAAATATCTCACTGTGGAAAAAAGGTTCTACGACCAGCTTCTTTGTCAGTATGGCAATATTCTTAAAAAAATCGAATTATTTTTAAGGCCTGAATGGTTGCAGGGGTCTTAAGGGAGGAATGTAGGATGGCTAAGGGCAGGGTTAGTTTTCAGGCTGACCGATGCAAAGCCTGTGGGCTTTGTGTGGAATTTTGTCCCAAAGGTGTGCTGGGTTTTGATAACCATACCATAAACACTATGGGATATCATCCCGTTATTTTACTGGATACAGATGGATGCACAGGGTGTGGAATTTGCGGATTGATGTGTCCCGATCTGGTTATCCAGGTGGAAAAGGAGTGATGGTATGGAAAAGGTATTGATGAAAGGAAACGAAGCACTGGCTGAAGGGGCTGTGATCGCTGGATGCCGGGGGTTTTTCGGTTATCCCATTACCCCTTCCAGTGAAATTGCGGAGTATATGGCCAGAAAACTTCCCACAATTGGTGGGGTGTTTGTTCAGGCGGAAAGTGAACTGGCTGCCATTAATATGGTATATGGAGGAGCATCTACTGGTACCCGGGTTATGACCGCTTCTTCAGGACCGGGCTTGAGTTTGAAACAGGAGGGTATTTCTTATATTGCTGAGGCAGAGTTGCCCTGTTTAATAGTAAATGTGTCCAGAGGGGGGCCAGGCCTGGGAGGAATTCAGCCGGCTCAATCAGACTATTTCCAGGCTACTCGTGGAGGGGGCCATGGAGACTACCATACTATGGTTCTGGCACCTTCTGGAGCTCAGGAGATGATGGACTTTGCTATTAAAGGCTTTGAACTGGCAGATCGTTATCGTATTCCGGTTATGATAATGGCCGAGGGAACCCTGGGAAATATTATGGAACCCGTTATTCCCAGAGAGCCTGTAAGCGATTTTTTTGAAAAACCATGGGCTATTACTGGTTGCAAGGACAGAGCCCCGAACATTATTAACACACTTCATCTTTCTGCTGAATTTCTGGAAGAACGTAATCGGCATTTGTTTAAGAAGTATGCCCGGATTATCGAGAGCGAGCAAAGAGCAGAAACTTTTCTTACCGATGATGCGGATATTATCGTAGTTGCTTTTGGAATTATGGCACGAATCGCTAAAAAATCAGTTATGGAAGCGCGAAAAAAAGGGGTAAAAGCAGGACTGTTCAGGCCAATAAGCCTGTGGCCTTTCCCCGACAAAAAGATGCAAGAGGTCGCCAGGACTGCTAAAAGGTTTCTTTCAGTAGAAATAAGTATGGGACAGATGATTCAAGATATCAGGCTGGCAGTAGAAGGAAAAGCACCTGTAGAATTATATGGACGCATAGGTATTACTCCCAATCCTGAAGAAATCACCAGACAGCTTTTGCTTATTGCGGAGAGGGAGGGATATTAAGATGAAAGTGGTATTTAAAAAACCGGAAAGTCTCACTGATGCGCAGTTTCATTACTGCCCGGGGTGTACTCATGGGATTATTCACAGAATTGTCGCAGAATGCCTGGATGAATTGGATATCAGGGAAAAAGCTATTGGAATCTGCCCGGTAGGCTGTTCCGTCCTGGCCTATGATTATTTTAATTGTGATATGCTCGAAGCAGCACATGGAAGGGCTCCTGCTATAGCCACTGCTATCAAAAGACTTCTGCCCGACAGTTGTCTTTTTACTTACCAGGGCGATGGAGATTTAGCTTCAATTGGGATGGGAGAAATAGTACATGCTTCAGCCAGAGGGGAAAAGATTACCGTGATCTTTATAAACAATGCCATTTACGGTATGACCGGAGGGCAAATGGCTCCCACCACTCTTCTGGGGCAGGTAACAACGACTTCGCCTTATGGCAGGAAAAAGGAAAATGAAGGTTACCCGGTTAAAATGGCTGAACTACTGTCTAATAACCAGGGCTCAGCTTATATTTACCGAGCGGCCGTAAATAATCCGGCAAACGTAATTAAATGCAAAAAGGCTGTCAAAAAGGCTTTGCAGATACAGGCCAGGGGTTTGGGTTTTACCATGGTGGAAGTTCTTTCAACATGCCCGACGAACTGGGGAATGAGTCCTATTGATGCCTTGAAGTGGGTGGAGGATGAAATGATACCCTATTATCCCCTGGGGGAATTTAAAAATGCCGAAGCATAAATGACTTTTTCAAAGTATGAAGATAACCGAAGGGAGGACAGCTGGTATGGAAGTAGAAAAACAGGTGCTATTTGCAGGTTTTGGAGGACAGGGAGTATTGTCTATGGGGCAGTTTCTGACTTACGCAGCTATGGGAGCAGGTAAACAGGTTGCCTGGGTACCTTCATATGGTGCTGAGATGCGCGGAGGTACTGCCAATTGTCTGGTTACCATATCCAATGAGGAGATAAGTTCACCGCTTACTGAAAATCCAGAAATGGCCGTCATACTTAATAAACCTTCTCTGGATAAATTTGAAGATAAAATCAAGCCCAACGGTACCCTGGTGGTAAATTCTTCAATGGTGGACAGGTCCCCGGTCAGGGAGGATTTAAATGTTCTGGAAATGCCGGTAAACGAGATTGCTGAGCAATTAAACAATCCCCGGGGGGCCAACATGATTCTTTTAGGGGCTTATCTGGAAAAAACAGCTGTGGTGAGGGTTGAAGATGCCCTAAAACATTTTGAACTGATATTTAAAGGAAAAAAGGAAGCAGTAATAAAAAAGAACAAGGAAGCCTTCCTGGCTGGGATTGAATATGCCAGGAGAGAATGGTAAACTGTGAAGGATCACGGGGGCAGGCTATATTTTGTGGAAAGATAACTATGGAATATTGCCTGTCCCCTTCTTGCTTATTATGGATAATCTCATCTTTAAGGGCATAAGATAGAGGAGAAAGAAATGCCCGAGGAGATGGTTTGTTGAAAAAATTTCTTGAAAAGATCGAAAAATATCTTATCCGTTTTATAGTTCTGGGAGTGCTGTTAATGGTTCTGGTTCAGGGTATGATGACCAGGGACTCATTGCGTTTCTATCTGAGCTGGAGTGAGAGAATGGAAGGACAGGTCCTGGAATATCCGGTCAGCAAAGACAATACTGCGGCAGAGGAGAGTCTGGATACAGGTATAAACTCTCCTTATGCTTCCCTGTCATTATCCCTGGAAAAGTATTCGTCTCTTCCTGAGGCAATGATTCTTGTAAATGGAGAAAAGGTTGATGCTTTTGAAAATCGGGAAGTGAATTTAAGGCTAATGGCTGGGGATGTTGTAGAAATAGATGCCACTTTTTACGATTTCCCTGTAGAAGTCAAGGTCGGAAAAGTATCAGATAATCTGGCTTTTCCAGAAAAAGAACAGGTCTTTATTGCTAATGATGGTATAGTAATGCTTGGCAAAACTGTAGTAAAATAATAACAGAGAAAAAAGGGGGGGACAGGAATGGAAATTGGTAGCAAAATAGTGGCTACTGCTGCTCTTAAGATGGCGATTACCGCTTCCCGGCATGAGGAAGGTTTATTGAAAAAAGAGCTATTTGAAGAGTTGGGGGTTAAAGCAGTTGCTGTTGATTATGGCGGCGAATTCATCAATTCAGTGGGTAAAATAGTTGAACGCTCGGTAGTAGCTGCCAAAAGAGAAGGGGTCATAAAAGATACCCATGCTGATGAGGGGGCGATTGCCGGTGCTGCCAGGGAAGCCATATCGCAGATTATGCCCAAGGCCCTGGGATTGAATGTTGGCGGAAAGATTGGCATTGCTCGTCATAAAGACCATGTGAGTGTAGCTATTTTTCTGGGTATTGGTTTACTGCACCTGGATGAGGTTGCTATTGGACTGGGACATAGAGCAGTAGCTTAAGTTTTGAAAGCGAGGTTAGTTCTTATATGCTGATGCGAGGAATCAGAGGAGCTACTACTGTTGAAAGAGATGAAGCGGAATTGGTATTGGAGGCCACCCGGGAATTATTGGAAATAATACAAAAGGAAAACGCCTTTGATATCGAAGATGTAGCCAGTGCTTTGTTTACAGTTACCTCTGATATCAGATCTGTCTTTCCGGCAGCGGCAGCCCGTTCCATAGGTTGGGAAAAAGTGCCCTTGCTGTGTTTCCAGGAGATAGAGGTGGCCGGAGCATTGCCTGGATGTATTCGCGTCCTTGTTCATGTAAATACAGACAAAAGACAGGAGGAGATAAAACATATTTATCTTAAAGGAGCCCAGGTATTAAGGAAAGACCTGATGGAAAACAGCTAAAGGCAATCTAGTTCCCCATTACCTTAATAATGACACGTTTCTTTCTTCTGCCATCAAATTCTGCATAAAAGATTTCCTGCCAGGGGCCAAGATCAAGATCTCCCCCGGTGACCGGAACTATTACCTGATGGTGAACCAGCATACTTTTAAGATGGGCATCACCATTATCCTCACCTGTCCTGTGGTGCAGATAGTCAGGCCCGAAAGGGGCAAGAGACTCCAGCATATGGTCAATATCCTGTATGAGTCCGCTCTCATTGTCATTGACATAGACTCCTGCTGTGATGTGCATAGCACTGACCAGTATCATCCCTTCCTGTATCCCGCTTTTTTTCAAGGCATCTCTCACGCGATCAGTAATGCGGATATATTCCCGTCTTTTTTCGGTATTAAACCACAGGTATTCAGTGTGATACTTCATTAATATCCCCTCCAATTTTATTTGTTATGCTGCATATTAGCCAGAGACTGCGTCGCAAGGGGAAATTTTTGACACAGGCTCGCTATGCTCGCACACAGATCCTGCGGACACAGATTAACACAGATCCTTTTTATTATCTTAGTTTAGTGGGCATCAAAAATTTTAGTTGTTAGTTAATAAAATACTCGGCTTCAATTAATGTTTGCTTCAGGAATAACGGAAGCTACAGCTTCCGATATTCCTGAAAATCTAGAAAAAAGCTATTTATTAACCATCAGTTCAGATTATAGAAATCCAATAAATAAAAACATTAAGCAAAAAAATCCGTGTAAATCTGTTAAATCTGTGTGTGAGCGAAGCGAACCCGTGTCTAATAAAACTTCTACTGCGCAGTTTCTGTCTTATGTGACAGCTTGAGTCTTATTCCTCACGTTTATAGTTGATCTGGTATAAATCCTTGCGGCGCTGTTTTAGTAATGGCAGTTCCTCGCGAATTTTTTCGACAAGAGAAAAATCAAGTTCGGCCAGGATTATCTCTTCCGCCTCAGCAGCTTCAGCTATTACTGTCCCCCATGGGTCAACAATCATGGAATGTCCCCATGCCTGGTAACTGGCATCCGGGTTGCGAGCCGGGGAGGCAGCTACCACAAACAACTGGTTATCAACAGCCCGGCAGCGCATCAGCAAGTCCCAGTGTGCTGATCCCGTGGTAAGGTTGAACGCCGCAGGGATAATCAATAACCTGGCACCTTCCAGGGCCAGAGCTCTGGACAGTTCAGGGAAGCGTATATCATAGCATATCATCAGTCCGGTTGGAATCGAATCATAAGTAAAGACAGCCAGATTATTGCCAGGGCTTAATGTAGAAGATTCTTTAAAGCTGATCCGGCCAGGTAGATCAATGTCAAAGAGATGCGCTTTACGGTATCTTTTTATCAATTCTCCGGTTTCATCAAAAACATAGCTGCTATTATAGATCTTATTGTTTTCATCCTTTTCAACTATGGAACCTCCAACCAGACAGACCGAATGCTGTTTTGCCATACGGGAAAGGAATTTGCTTGTTTTTCCGGGGAAGATTTCTGCATAGTCAGGAAAGAGAGCAGCCTGGTAAGGTGAATTAAATATTTCGGGTAATACTATCATCCGGGCACCCTTAGTAGCAGCATTTGTAATCATTTCTTCTGCCCGGCGGAGATTAACTTCTTTTTCCGCCTGTACCTTCATCTGACAAATAGCCAGAGGCAGTTTCATAATAGGAACTCCTTTTCATTGGCTTTTTAGAATAATATATCACAAAGCTGTTTGCTAACCAAACTGCCAGGGTATTTTTTTGAGGTATTGACAAAAAGTATACGTAGGCATAAAATTGCATAACACCCCCCAGGGGAGGGGGGGCAAGGAGGCGGCTTATGAAACACAAGTTTAATGTAAAAGGAATGACGTGTTCTGCCTGTTCTGCCAATGTGGAGAAGACAGTAAAAAAGCTTGCCGGGGTTGGGGAGGTTAATGTAAATCTACTGTCTAACAGTATGGCTGTTGAGTATGACGAAGATATATGTAAAAGGGAAAAAATTATTGCTGCGGTGTCTGATGCTGGCTATAGTGCTTCCATAATGCAGCAGGGTGTAGATGATTCTCAGAAAATGGAGCATTTGCCCAATGAATCCCAGGGTGAAATAGAATCCATGAAGAAAAGAATTGTCGTTTCATTTGTTTTTCTTATACCACTTATATATATCTCCATGGGCGGCATCTTCTTTATTCCCCGGCCTTCTGGCCTGGAAGGTGTACAAAATGCGCTGGCGCCGGCTTTTTTGCAGTTTTTGCTTATACTTCCCATTGTTTATACTAACCGGAAATACTATCAGGTCGGGTTTAGAACATTGCTTCACCGGGCTCCCAATATGGATTCACTGATTGCGGTCAGCTCTTCTGCTGCATTGCTTTATGGTATATATGCGATTTTTCAGATTGGATATGGCTTGGGGCACAATGATTGGGGCCTTGCAGGCCAGTATGCGGCAAATCTGTATTTTGATTCGGCGGCTATGATTTTAAGTCTGGTTACTCTGGGGAAATTTATGGAAGAGCGCTCAAAAGGCAGAACCTCAGAGGCTATTAGCAAACTTATAGATTTAGCCCCCCGGACTGCTGTTGTTATACGAGATGGCTTTGAACATGAGATTCCTGCCAGGGATGTTGCTGTTGGCGAAATTGTGGTTCTTAAACCCGGGCAGAGCATCCCCGTTGACGGAGTTGTCCTTGAAGGTTTCTCCAGTGTGGATCAGTCGGCATTAACCGGTGAAAGTATGCCTGTAGAGAAGTGTGCCGGTGATAGACTCTTTGCAGCTACCATAAATAAGTCAGGGTATTTAAAGTTCAGGGCGGAAAAAGTGGGCAAAAATACCACTCTCGCCCAGATTATACAATTGGTAGAGGAAGCAGGTGCTTCAAAAGCCCCTATTGGCAGGCTGGCTGATAAAATCAGCGGTATTTTTGTGCCGGTGGTTATGCTCATTGCTCTTGTTTCGGTAATTGCATGGCTGCTGGGGGGACAGTCTTTTGAGTTTGCACTTTCAATCGGGATTACAGTTCTGGTTATTTCCTGTCCCTGTGCACTGGGGCTGGCAACCCCGCTGGCTATAATGGTAGGCACCGGTGTGGGCGCAGAAAATGGAATACTCATAAAATCCGCAGAGTATCTGGAACAAGCCCATAAAATAAATACCGTGGTTCTTGATAAAACAGGGACAATCACGGAAGGCAGGCCAGAGCTTACGGATATTATTACCGCAAATGAGAGCAGCGAACTGGAACTAATGGTGATTGCAGCTTCCATGGAAAAAGCTTCGGAACATCCACTGGCTGATGCAATTACCGCCAAAGCAGTTGAAAAAGGAATAGAATTAAAGGCTGTAGAAGAATTTTCTGCGATTCCAGGACGCGGTATTTCCGCAATTATAGATGGCCAGAGGTATATAGGCGGGAATCTGTTGTTTATGCAGGAAAACGGTATTGATATTGATGGCATGGAAGATATATCCCATAGTATCGCTGAAAGTGGGAAAACACCGCTATATTTTGCCGGTGACAGGTTTCTTGGCCTTATAGCTGCAGCAGATAGTGTAAAAGCCACGAGCCGTGCGGCTATTGAACGCTTAAAGTCCATGGGTATTGAGGTCGTAATGATGACGGGAGACAATGAAAAGACTGCAGCGGCTATAGAAAAACAACTTGGTATAGACAGGACTATCGCCGAGGTTTTCCCGCAGGACAAAGAACGCGAAATACAAGCTATTCAGCAAGAAGGGAAAAAGGTAGCCATGATTGGGGATGGTATAAATGATGCGCCCGCTCTGGTTCGGGCAGATATAGGTATTGCCATTGGCGCAGGAACCGATATTGCCATTGAATCAGCGGATATCGTACTGATTAAGAGCGACCTGCTTGATGCGGTTGCTGCTATAGAGCTCAGTAAGGCTGTAATCAGAAATATTAAGCAGAATTTGTTCTGGGCGTTTTTTTATAACAGTATTGGTATACCTCTGGCTGCAGGAGTTTTTTACTCTCCCCTGGGGTGGACGCTCAGCCCGATGATTGCTGCGGCAGCAATGAGTATCAGTTCAGTAAGTGTTGTATCCAACGCCTTAAGGTTGAAATTGTTCCGGCCGTCAACGGAAATAAAAATAAATGAATCTTATCAGAGCGTAAGTAATAATGGAGGTGAAAGAATGGAAAAAGTTATTAGCATTAACGGCATGAACTGTGCGCACTGCCAGGCTGCAGTCGAAAAAGCCCTGAATTCCATAGAAAATGTGGAGGCCAGGGTCGATTTAAAAGAAAAAATCGCAACCGTAAACATGGATTCAGAAATCGCCAACGATGTTTTGAAAAACGCTGTGGAAGAAGCCGGTTTTGAGGTCGTTGCCATAAGCCGAAAATAAATGCAGTATTCATTGAAGGGAGGGAAGCCAATGAAAGCTGACAGAGATAATATAACGCGCCTTTTAAAAACAGCCAGAGGGCAGCTTGACGGGGTGCTTAAAATGGTCGAGGATGATCGCTACTGTATGGATATTTCCAATCAACTTATGGCTGCCGGAGCAATCCTGCGCAAGGCCAATAAAGAAATTATTCAGGCCCATTTGAACAGCTGTGTGAGGGAGGCCTTTCAAACAGGTAATGAAGGTGAAAAAATCGAGGAAATCATGGCCCTTTTTGATAAGCTCTCCAAATAAGGCTGTGGTTGAAAGGGGAATGCCGATATAAGTGTAAAAATGCCAGCTAAAATTATATATATGAGCATGATATTTCCTAAATAAAGGACAAGAAATCACTTGACCTAATTCGCACTCAGGAAGACCCCCTGTAAACATGGGTATATTTATTATACAATATTAATGTAATCTACTTTGGAGGCAGAAAATGAAACCGTTTAAATTGGTTTCCCGGGAATATAAAAAAGAAAATACTATTGTTGAGATAAAAAGTCCGAGCGGATCAGTATTACTTGGGCATGGAAACTGTACCATTATTGCAGGGCCCTGTGCTGTGGAAAACAGAGAGGACTATCTGGAGATATCGCAATTTCTCAAGGCAGCAGGAGCTCACGCTTTGCGCGGGGGGCTCTTTAAGCCCAGAACCTCTCCTTATTCTTTTAAGGGTCTGGGACATGCCGGTCTGGAAATAATGCAGGAAGCCAGGGAAATCACCGGGCTGCCGCTGGTAACGGAGATAATGGATATCCGTGATATGGATATACTCTATGAGAGTGTTGACGTCTTGCAAGTAGGAAGCCGTAATATGCAAAATTTTTCGTTACTCGAAGAATTGGGAAAAACTAAAAAGCCCGTATTGCTGAAAAGAGGCCTGTCGGCGACTATTGAGGAATGGCTGCTGGCTGCCGAATACATGTTGAAGGCTGGAAATCAGAATGTAATACTGTGTGAGCGGGGTATCAGAACATTTGAGCCCTATATGCGCAATACGGTTGACATAGCTGCGGTTGCTCTGGTCAAAGAATTATCCCACTTGCCTGTAATTGTTGATCCCAGTCATGCCACAGGAAAATGGAAAATGGTTACTCCGGTTGCCCGCGCAGCTATTGCTGCAGGGGCAGATGGACTAATGGTCGAAGTCCACCAGGAACCTGACCGGGCTCTGTCAGATGGTAAACAGTCTCTTACCCCGGAAAACTTTTTGCGTCTATATGAACAGGTAATGCAAATATCGACACTGAACAGGTCACAGTAAGGCTAAAAACCTGCTCTTTTATCATTTATATTATTATAGAAACCAGGATTTAAACATATCCTGGTTTTTGCTGTTCTACGGGAACCTGGCTTCTCCAAATAAAATAGTTTGTTTCTTGTATTTGCCAGTAAATATATCTAATTAAAAACAGCGAAAATGATATAATAGTGTAGTTATATGAGTAGCATTGTAGTACATAAAACTGTTTTGAGCAGGTGTATTGATGAATCAGGAAAAAAACGCAGGAGCCAGGATCATTATATTGTTTTTTGCTATATTCCTGGTTGGGATAGGATTCAGTATAATAATGCCCATACTGCCCTATTATGCAGAATCCATGGGGGCCAGTGCCTTTCAATTGGGATTGCTGATGATGGTCTATGCCCTTTGCCAGTTTGCCTTTGCTCCTTTCTGGGGGGCCTATTCAGACAAAGTGGGCAGAAAACCGTTACTTATTGTGGGGCTTATAGGAATTTCGCTTACATTTATTCTCTTTGCTTTGTCGACTTCATTGTGGATGTTGTTTGCAGCTCGGATAGCGGGGGGGATTTTATCATGTGCTACTATGCCTGCGGCTATGGCGTATGTAGCAGATTCTACCAGCCTGGAAAAACGAGGGAAAAGTATGGGGCTTATTGGAGCTTCCATGGGAATGGGAATGGTTTTTGGCCCGGCTATAGGAGGCTTATTATCACATATTAGCTTGTCTCTCCCCTTTTTAGTTGCCGGCAGTCTGGCTGCTGTCAATTGTCTGGCAGTACTCTTGTTCTTAAAGGAATCTTTGCCTTCAAAAAACAGAATACAGAGTGTAAAAGTCAAAAGAGCACCTTTGCTAAAAGGTTTAAGCAGTCCATTAATGCTTTTCTTTATACTCATGTTGCTGGCCAGTATAGGAGAATCCACCAACCATGGGACATGTGCTCTCTTTGCTGAAGGGAAACTGGGGATTGGAGTTGCTGATATCGGCTGGGTATATACCTGTGCCGGCATTGTAGCGGTTTTTGTTCAAGGTATAGTGGTAGGCAGGATGATCGAGCGTTATGGTGAAGAAACAACCGTGAAAACTGGATTAGCCATTATGATATTTAGTTTTGTTTTGGCTTTGAATGCCTTTAACCTGATTACTCTTATGGTATTCATGGCAGTGTTTTCATTGGGTGGGGGTCTGATTCGTCCAGCCCTGACTACAGCGGTTTCCAAAAGGGCCAAAACACAGCAGGGGACAACCCTGGGAATACTGCAGGGCTATGACAGCCTGGGAAGGGCTATTGGTCCAGCTTTAGGCGGCTTTTTATTGGATATCAATATTAACTATGCTTATATTTCTGCAGTGTTTTTTTCCGTTCTGGCCTTATCGGTATTGCTTCTTGATGGTAGGCGTGAAGTGGCTGAAGAAGAATGTCCAGGGTTAATCGAATAAGTATTGCTTGTGCTGGAAACATGCATGGGATATTATGGGTTATACTGATGATATTATCTGGAAAGGGGCGTTTAAATAATGGGGGCTGTAAAAATTAAGGAAAATGTTTTCTGGATTGGAGTACAGGATCATGGACTGAGAGTTTTTGATATTATTATGGAAACCCAATATGGCAGCAGTTACAATGCTTATCTGGTTAAAGGAAGCGAAAAGACTGTTTTGATAGAAACGGTCAAGGAAAAGTTTTTTGAAGAATACCTGGAAAATATCAAAGAACTTGTGGACCTTTCAGAAATTGATTGCCTGATTATGAATCATACGGAACCTGACCATTCAGGCTCTGTGGCCCGGTTATTGCAGCTTATTCCGGATCTTACTGTTGTAGCCCATCCAAATTCCATAGAGTTTATGGAGGAAATCGCCAACCTGAGTTTTAAAAACAGAGCTGTTGGCAATGGTTCAAAGCTGTCATTGGGAGACAAGAATCTGCAGTTCATATCTGCCCTGCTTTTACACTGGCCGGACACGATATATACGTATCTAAAAGAGGATAAGATCTTGTTCAGCTGCGATTCCTTCGGCAGCCATTATGCAGATGATAGAATCTTCAATGACCTGATTGAAAAGGATTTTTCTGATGCCTACAAGTATTATTTCGATGTAATAATGGGACCTTTCAAGCCCCATGTTTTAAAAGCCCTGGATAAAATAGAGGGCCTGGATATTGACTGTATTTGCCCGGGTCATGGACCCGTACTGCGCAAGAATATCAAATATTATCTGGAGTTTTACCGGCAGTGGGCTTCTCCCCGCATAGAAAAAGACCAACGTCCCAAGATTGTCATAGCTTATGCAAGTGCTTACGGTTATACCGAAAAAATGGCGCAAACTATTGAAAAGGTATTGAAGGATTCCGGGGATTTTAATCTTAAAAGCTATGATTTAATGGAGACTTCCAGTACTGAGGTAAGCTGTGAGATGGAAAATGCCGATGGTATCCTGATTGGCTCTCCTACCATTAATAAAGACATTGTTCCTCCGGTATGGAATTTACTGGGGCAGCTTTCGCCTATTGTACATAAAGGCAAAGTGGCGGCTGCTTTTGGAGCTTATGGCTGGAGCGGTGAAGCGGTTCCTGCTATGGAGAAACGTCTAATCAGTCTGCGGATGAAAGTAATGAAAGGTCTTAGAATAAGGTTTAACCCTTCGGAAAAGCAACTCGAAGAAGTCAGGGCTTTTGCCGGAGACTTTGCCCGGGCAGTAAAAAACCGTGCCATTGAATCCCTGAAAGATTCGTTTATTGGGGATACGAGCGATGACCTCAAGGTTGGACAAGGGGAATATATAAAGGAATACCGGAATAAAGACCTGATAGTACACTGGAATCCGGAACGTTGTATGCATGATACCCACTGCTTTATTGGTCTGCCACAGGTTTTTGATCCGGAAGCAAGACCCTGGGTTAATATGGAGGGAGCTTCTCCAACAGATATTATCAAGGCTATAGACCGTTGCCCGTCAGGGGCTTTGAAATATTCCATCCCGGAGGATTCCTGTATTGATCCTGAGCTGCTGAAAGACAGTCCCGGATTGATGAGATAAAAAAAGGTTGAACAGTTATTGACAAGCTGGAGCCATTTTCCCTTCAGGGGAAAATGGCTCCTTTGGATTTATAATATATGATTTTCAAATAATATCGGCAGCCAGGCTAGTTTGCTATCCACATTCCATGAAGATTACAGTAAGCACGGACAGTAATATTATCAGCAGTTAGCTTAAAAAATGCTTCGGGTTTATCATCGGGTTTGAGAAATTGGCGGCAGGCTTTGCCTTCGGCAATTACTTCTATCCATTCAATGAAATGTTGTTCCATCATAGGATGGGGATCATCTCCAACCTTAACCAGAATACCTTCATCTTGTTTTTCAATTACTGGAATGTGTTTCTCGAAAGATGCTTCAACTACATTGTCTTTTTGTAATACCATTGCTTTTCCACAGCAAACCAGCTCACCTTTTCCTTCATGAACAAGTTCCACCATGTTACCGCAGATTTCACACTTGTAGATCTCCAGTTTTTTAGTCATCTCTTTCACCTCCAATAATGTGTTTCCTAATTTTATATAAAACTCTGTTATAATGCAATTTATTTTTTGCTGAGAATAAAAAAATTGGAAATGCTTGTCATATATTGCTTATTGGAATAAGATGATATTGATAGTTACCCTGTTGTTCATAAGCAATAATGGAAAAGGAGGGAATGTAGTGCAAGCCATCAAGATCAAAGAAGATGTTTACTGGGTAGGAGTCCAGGACCCGCATTTAGAGGTATTTGATATTATTATGAAAACTGAATATGGTACCAGCTATAATGCTTATCTGATCAGGGGCAGTGATAAGACAGCTCTGGTTGAGACGGTTAAGGACAAATTTTTCGATGAGTATATCGAGGATTTGCAGAAGATTGTCAAACTTGCGGATATTGATTACTTGATAATGAATCATACTGAGCCTGACCATTCGGGTTCAGTTGAAAAACTATTGCAAATGATTCCCGGCCTGGTAGTTATGGGAAGTGCAACTGCCCTGACTTTCCTGAAAGAAATCAGTAATTCCCGTTTCAGTTCCAAGGAATTGGAGGATGGAGAAGAAATCGACCTGGGGGGAAAGACTTTACAATTCATAAGTGCCCCGTTTTTACACTGGCCTGATACTATCTATACTTACCTTAAAGAAGATAAAATCCTGTTCAGTTGTGATTCCTTTGGAAGTCATTACTCAGACAACAAGCTTTTTAACGACCTTATTGAATTTGATTTTACTGATGCCTATAAATACTATTTTGATATGATTATGGGGCCTTTTAAACCGTATGTTCTGGATGCTCTGGAAAAAATCAAGGAACTGGAAATAGAAATCATTTGCCCCGGACATGGACCTGTATTAAGGCAGAATCTGGACTATTATACCGGACTTTATAAAGAGTGGGCTACTCCTGATGAAGAGGATGAAGATGCTTCTCCCAAAATTGTAATGGCCTATGTTAGCGCCTATGGCTTTACCGAAACTATTGCCGGGAGTATTGAAGAAGGACTGGCTATGATCGGGGAATTTAATTTTAAGAAATACAATCTCTCTGATGTGGACACGCAAACAGTATTGCAGGAAATTGAAAAAGCAGATGGGCTCTTAATAGGTTCCCCCACTATTAACGGAGATACACTGCCGCCGATATGGGATTTGCTTACCAGGCTTTCGCCTATTGAGCATGGGGATATGGTGGCGGCTGCTTTTGGTGCTTATGGTTGGAGCGGTGAGGCGGTTCCTAATATAGAAAACCGGCTTAATATGCTGCGCATGAAAGTCCTGCCTGGCTTGAGGATTAACTTTAAGCCGTCAGAGCGGAATCTGGAAGATGCCTTTAAACTGGGAATGGATTTTGCCAGGGCTGTTCTGGAAAAAAGACAGGACGTATCCCAGACCAAATGGCGCTGCCTGATCTGCGGGCATATTCATGAAGGAGAAGCCCCGCCTGATATCTGCCCGGCCTGTGGTGTGGGCAAGGAGAATTTTGTCAAAGAGTCCATAGAAGATGAGTTTATTAATGATACTGATGAAACCTTTGTGCTGGTAGGCGGAGGAATTGCTGCTCTTTCAGCTGTTCAGGCTATTCGCCAGAGAAATCGTACCGCAAGGATTGTAATGTTGACGGAGGAAAACGAGAAACCTTATTATAGACCGGTGCTTTCCGACTACCTGAGCGAAGATATTCCCGATGAGAGCTTTTATATAAAGCAGTCTTCATGGTATGAGGAAGAACGCATCGAAATAAGAACTAATTGCCGGGTATCAGCTATTGATACGAAGAACAGGGAACTGAGTCTGGAAAATGGAGAAAAGCTGGCTTATGATAAATTGATATTGGCTACAGGCGCCAGGAGTAATGTGCCGCCTTTTAAAGGTGTCGATAAGCAGGGCGTATATACCTTGAGAAATTTTGCCGATGCAAATCTGTTAAAGAAAGCTATAAGTCAAGCCAGAAAGGCTGTAGTAATTGGAGGAGGCGTTCTGGGACTGGAAGCGGTCTGGGAGATGCTCAGTTCAGGTTTGGAAGTTTCAGTAGTAGAGTTTGCTGATAGAATAATGCCCCGGCAATTGGATGAATCATCCTCGCAGCGTTATCAGAAACTAATGGAGAACCAGGGTGTGAAACTCTATCTGGGTCTGGGTACTGAAGAAATCCTGGGTGAAGATAAAGCCACTGCTGCAAGATTAAGCGATGGACAGATCCTGGAAGCAGATCTGGTACTTTTATCAACAGGAGTAAGGCCCAATATTGAACTGGCGGCAGAATCCGGTATAGAGGTGGATAAGGGCATAGTGGTGGATTCAGGAATGCGTACTGCTGTGTCCGGGATATATGCTGCCGGTGATGCAGCTCAAATTGAAGACAAGTTGATTGGTATCTGGCCGGTTGCTGTAGAGATGGGAAAAGTAGCAGGAGCCAATGCTGCCGGTGACTGGTTGGAATACAAGCAACCTGTTCTTTCCACCAGTTTAATTGCCTTTGACAGAGAATTGTTCTCCGTGGGTGACGTTAATCTGCCTGTGGAAGAGACCAGGATAACCGAGGTCTATGATCCGCTGGAAGACTTCTACAAGAAGAGTTTCATGAAAGATGGAGTGCTTGTCGGTGAAATAATAATTGCTCCTAAAATCAGCAGTGGAGCATCTCTGGCCAGCCTGGGAAGGGACGCTACAGGCAAGAAGAAAGCCAACAGGTGGAAATGCAGGGTTTGCGGTTATATTCATGAAGGGCCGGAACCCCCGGAGACCTGTCCAGTTTGTGGAGCCCCCAAAGAAATGTTTGACCCGATTTATGAATAGGATTTAGTATATAGAGGCAGGGACTCAAATCTTCATTATGATTTTTGTTCCTGCCATCTTGATAGAAGCAGCGGAGGAATGAAAGTCTGCAAGGGTGGCCTTTCATGACGTTTTATGCCTGCGAAAGGAATGGTTAAAAGATGAAAATAAAAGAAGCCCTGGAAACAGCAATAGCCTCTGAAGCTAAGGCCAGGGATAGATACAAAGAACTCGCCAGAATGGCTGAAGATCAGGAAACCCGTTTATTGTTTGAACAGCTTTCAAGAGAAGAAGAAATGCACTATAAGAGGTTATCGGAAAGGCTGAAAGCTATTAAACTGATGGGCAAATAGTAAATAAATAGCCATATTCCATCATAGTAAAGGCAGTTTTGTTATGATGCTGATTTATCTTATTAGTGGGCGGTATTAATGCTTAATAATGAACTGGCTATCAGTACGGTTATGAATATGGCTATGAGAGGGATAATAGAAAAAATCAGTTTTCTTTTTACATGTACTTCACCCTGCATGTATTCAGACAGAAGGTGTGTTGTATAAACAGTGTTGCCCGAGAAGGCCACTACAAAGACGAACTGTATCCAGGCCGGAATAGCCAGATAAGCGTCATGAGCCAGGTGTGACCATAAGGAATGACTGTAATAGGCCAGGACAATAAATTCAATCAGTCCGGCGGCATATTGAAAGACCAGGCTTTGTTTTTGCATGGAAATATTTAATTCCATCAGATTTCTAATCTGCTCCTGGGTAGCTATATTGGCCCGCCCATTCATAATGTCTATTTTGCTGCGGACAACTTCAATGGCTGCCTGGTGATTTTCCCTGGATATCCGGAGTTCTTCAGCGCAATTAATAAGTTCCTGTAAACGCCTTTGATATGGTTCCAGCAGCTTAGCCTTGAGCTCAGGCTTTACCTGTATGGCAATTTCCGAGTCTATTTGGCGACTTATAGAATTCAGTAAAGAACTGATATGATTACAGCCATCCAGAACCACACTATAATCCCCGGCAATAATTCCGTATGAGGCAGATAATTCCTGGATCTGATCTTCCAGTTCTTCTACTTCTCCCAGGCTGCCATGCTCTGAGACCAGGTGGGAATGCAGTATATTGGAGAGCTTGTCATCAAGTAGTTCTTTTTCTGCGTTAATAGTGTTGCGGCGGTCTCTGAACAAGCCGGAGATCATTCTTAGATTGATGAGTTTAGCTTCCAATATTGCCAATTTATATCCAAATAGTGTGCTGTTTGCTTTGTTTGCTTCTTCCAGAGTGCAGACATAGAATACTTCTTTTATCGGCCAGGGCCCATTCAAACGTGCCATTTTTCCCTGGTCAATCTCAATATCTTCAGTTGTTTTGTATGCAAGCAAAGACCTGGAAGTGCTCAAGAGGCTTTCCCATGGCAGGCCTGAAGCTATTAATACGGAAACTTTCCCCAGCAAGAGTTCATCCTGTATAACGGCTTTTTCTTCCAGGGCGGTGAAGATTCCCAAAAGTTCTGCCCAGGAAGAGTCTGTTTGATGTAGTTTGGCTACGAAGATTTTGATTTTTGCTGACTCCAGTTCATAAAAAAACTGCTCAGGATCGTTGATTGTGAGCTTTCTGGAATAAGATGAATGCTGGTAATGTATGCCATTGTCTTTTAATATGCTGGCAAAATTATCAAAAACAGCCTGTTCGTCATCCAGATATAAGTAATATCTGATTATAGAAAATGGCATTTTCATATACTCCTGACTTTTGAATCCATATGTCTGCCAATGTTGAAAGCAGGTCACCATATTGAAAACATTATAAGGAAAAGATATCAAAGATAGCAAAGATTGTCCATACTGCTGAAAAAACATTATAATCAAAGGGTAGCAGGCATATGCAGCTGCCTATGGGAATTAAGGTTTTATATTAGGGGGAGATTCGGTTTTGGAAATACCTATTTTTAACGATATAATCATTATTTTTGCTCTGGCGGTCTTTGTCCTTTTCCTGTGCCATAAGCTCAAAATACCCTCAATAGTAGGGTTTTTGCTTACTGGAATTCTGGCTGGTCCCCATGGTCTGGCTCTGGTAAAGTCGGTAGAGCAGGTAGAGATAATTGCTGAACTGGGAGTGGTTCTCTTGCTGTTCAGTATAGGACTGGAGTTTTCCTTCAAGAGCCTGATGGAGATAAAAAAGACGGTACTCTTAGGGGGGAGCGTTCAGGTCGGTTTGAGTATATTCTTGACCTTTGCTATTGCTCGCTTAACCGGTATCCCGATTAATCAGGCTGTTTTTCTGGGATTTCTGGTCTCCTTGAGCAGTACTGCTATTGTTTTAAAACAATTGGGGGAAAGAGCAGAACTGGATACTCCCCACGGAAAAATAGATCTGGGAATTCTGATATACCAGGATATCATTGTAGTAGCCATGATGCTGTTTACGCCTCTGCTGGGTTCAGGTGAAGTTGTGGCAGAACCTATTGGTTCTGTATTGCTGAAAATTGTACTGGTGATTCTACTGGTCATACTGCTGGCAAATTATATTATTCCACCATTGCTTTATCACATTACTCGTACCCAGAGCAGGGAACTATTCCTTTTGAGTATCATCTTAATTTGTTTTTTTGTGGGCTGGCTTACATCCAGTGCCGGCCTTTCCCTGGCTCTGGGGGCATTTCTGGCAGGTCTGATTATTGCCGAATCAGAATACAGCCACCAGGCCCTGGGTAATATTATTCCATTCCTGGACACTTTCACCAGCTTGTTTTTTGTATCAATAGGTATGTTGTTGAATATCGGCAGTCTGCTGGACTACTGGGGCATTATTCTCTTACTAACCCTGGGTCTGCTGGGTATGAAGTGTATGGTTGGTGCTCTGGCAACTATAATACTGGGATATCCGCTAAGGACAGCAATTATGGTCGGGTTTGCTCTGTGCCAGGTAGGGGAGTTTTCCTTTATTCTGGCCCAGACCGGGATGGAATTCAATATAATCGGGGGAAGCCTTTACCAGGGATTTCTATCTGCTTCAATTTTATCAATGATGCTGACGCCTTTTTTAATATCCATGGCACCGCGAATTGCTCAATTATGTTGCAGCATGCCCCTCCCTGAACGCCTGCGCAGTGGTATTTATCCCTGGATTACAGAGATGGAAAGCCCCGGCGGACTGGAAGACCATTTACTTATTATAGGTTATGGGATAAATGGCAAAAACCTTGCCCGGGCGGCTAAATTTGCCGGTATTCCATATGCCATACTGGAAATAAATGCCAAGACCGTAAGGGAAGAAAAAGAAAAAGGAGAACCCATTTATTTTGGCGATGCCGGCCAGGAAATTGTTTTGAGTAATCTAAATGTTCAGGCTGCCCGCATTGCGGTGGTAGCCATATCTGATCCGGTAGCTGCCCGCAGAGTAACTGCATTATTAAGGAGAATGCAACCGAGTATTCATATAATTGTCAGAATCCGTTTTATCTCCGATGTTTCCGATCTGCACCAATTAGGAGCTAATGAAGTTATACCTGAGGAATATGAGACTTCTGTAGAAATTTTTGCCAGGGTTCTGGCCAAATATATGCTGCCCAGGGATGAGATCGAAGAATTCATAGATCAGGTACGCAAAGAAGACTATGAGATGTTTCGTAATATATCTCGCAGAGCGACCAAATTCAGCCATATTAATTACTCTTTGGCCAATTTGGATATATCCACCTTGAAAGTTAAGGAAGGTTCCAGGCTTGTCGATAAAAGCCTACTGGAAATTGATTTGCGCAAGGAATATGGAGTCAGTGTTCTGGCTATCCGAAGAGGAAGCAAGACTATTGCCAATCCCGGTGCGGAAGAATATATTTATACTGATGACTATATAGTGGTTTTGGGTACAACGGAAGAGATTAGAAACCTGGCTCATATTATGGTTTAAGGATTGATTTTTTATTTGTTATAGGTTATTCTGTATGCTGTAGGAAGGTAGGCTTTTGAAAAAAAGAAATTTGTAGTATGGTAGAATGGTGGGAAATAATAGCAATTGGCGAAGTCCATTGGTGTTTTCTTCACTGATGGCTTTTTTTATTCTCACCTTCGGAAGAAGAAGGAGGAAGCAAAGATGATTATTGTTATGGAAAGAAATGCTGCACAGGAAGACAGCAGGATGGTAGGGGAAAAACTGCAGGAAAAGGGTTTTCAGCTGCATGTATCCAGAGGTGTAGAGAGAACCATAATCGGGGCTATCGGCGAACGTACCGAAGCTATTATGGAAATGTTTGAAACCCTGCCGGGAGTGGAAAAGGTGGTTCCGATCGTGCAGCCATTCAAGCTGGCGTCCAGGGAATTCAAGGAGGAAACCACCGTGGTAAAAGTCAAGGATACTCTGGTGGGAGATGGTAATCTACAGGTCATTGCCGGGCCCTGTGCTATTGAAGGGCGGGATAAATTTCTGGAAGTCGCCTGGGCTGTGAAAGAAGCTGGAGCTACCATGCTTAGGGGCGGAGCGTTCAAGCCCCGAACGTCACCATATTCCTTTCAGGGTTTGGAGAAAGAAGGGCTGGAAATTCTGTCAGAGGCCGGACGGGAAACAGGCTTGCCAGTGGTAACTGAAATAATGGACCCGCGGATTATCGATTTGGTGGCTGAACATGCAGACCTATTGCAGGTAGGGGCCAGAAATATGCAGAATTTTTTCCTGCTTCGGGAACTGGGAAAGGTCAACAAACCAATTTTGTTAAAAAGAGGACCGTCTGCTACTATCGAAGAGTGGATAATGGCTGCTGAATACATTATTTCCAGTGGTAATGAGCAGGTGATAATGTGTGAACGTGGCATTAGAACCTTTGAAAACTACACTCGCAATACCCTGGATTTGAGCACTGTACCAATAATAAAACAGCTTACTCATTTACCCATAATTGTTGATCCCAGTCACGGGACAGGAAAATGGAAACTGGTCGAGCCTATGGCTATGGCTGCTGTAGCCGCAGGTTGTGATGGGGTGATGGTGGAAGTTCACCAGAATCCCAGTGAGGCATTATCTGATGGGCCGCAATCTTTAACCCCGGATAATTTTAGAACCCTGATGGGCAAAGTGAAAAAGCTCAGCGGGGTATTAAAAGGATAGGATAGATGGAAAGATAGGGAGTTTAAAATGTTGTCAAATGTGTTAATCATAGGAGTTGGGCTGATTGGGGGATCACTTGGCCTGGCTCTTAAGGAGTCTCCTCTGGTTAAAAAGGTAAGCGGGGTTGACAATGATTCTGAGTCACTCAAAAAGGCACTGGAGATTGGAGCCATAGACGATTCTGCACTCCTTGAAGATGGGGTTAAGGAAGCAGATGTAGTTTTTCTCTGTACTTCTCCAGGTGCTTATGCTTCTATAATTGAAAGAATAAAGCCCCATTTGAAACCGAATGCTATAATTAGTGATGTGGGAAGCACCAAACTGGAGGTCATGGAACTCTTGGGCAATTTACCTGCAGGTGTGTCTGCCATAGGAGGACATCCTATGGCAGGTTCCGAAACCCAGGGTATCAATGGGGCTGATCGTTATCTTTTCGAAAACGCGGTATATGTATTGAGCCCTGATGCCTCAGCGACAAATGAAAAGCTTAATTACCTGAAAAATTTACTGGAAACGACAGGTGCCAGGATAAAGATAATGGAAGCGAAGCCTCATGATGAACTGGTAGCCACTATCAGCCATATTCCCCATCTGCTTGCTGCAGCCCTGGTTAATCTGACCGGGGGTGAAAGCAATAGTTTAATGATGGCTGCCGGCGGTTTCAGGGATACTACCCGAATTGCTTCATCCAATCCGGAACTCTGGCTGGATATTTTGTTTTCCAATCGCAGCTGCCTGCCTGAAAAACTGGATGATATAATGGACATAATTAATAATATGAAAAAGGCTCTGGAGAATAATGACCGGGAACTGATGCAACAGGAATTATCTTCAGCCAAAGCAATTCGGGACAAAATTCCCCATACACGCAAAGGCTTGATTCCCGGTTTCAGTGATATTGTTTGTATTGTTCCGGACAGACCTGGGATAATTGGGAAACTGGGATTGATTATGGATAAAGTGAATATTAACATTGTCGATATAGAAATACTGCGTGTTCGTGAAGGGGATGGCGGAACCATACGCTTGGGGGTTCCCACTCTGGAAGATGCCCATAGGGCTGTAGCGGCTTTACAGGCGGAAGCTATTAAAGCCTGGGTAAGGTGAGGAGGTTATGCATGGAAAAGATTATAAGAAAGTCTGCTCCCCTGAAAGGGGAGCTGTTTGTAGCTCCAGATAAATCAATATCACACCGGGCAGTGATTTTTTCCAGTCTGGCCAAAGGTGAAGGTATAGTAAGGAATTTTCTGCAAGCCAATGATACCTTGAGCACATGTGATTGCATGAGACAACTGGGTATCAGTATTGAAGAAAAGGATTCCATCCTGATAATTTGTGGGAAAGGTCTGGATGGGCTTAAGGAACCCAAGACTATTCTGGATTGTGGCAATTCGGGCACGACTATCAGATTGTTGTCCGGACTGCTGGCCTCGCAGCCCTTTTTTTCGGTTTTAAGCGGAGATGAATCCCTGAATGCCAGACCAATGAAAAGGGTTATTCATCCCTTGTCTACAATGGGGGCAGATATTCTTGCCCGGGATGACAACAGTTATCCACCATTAGCTATAAGGGGCAAGCTGCTTAAAGGGATAGATTACCGGCTTCCGGTGGCTTCTGCCCAGTTGAAATCAGCTTTGATTCTGGCTGCCTTAAATGCGCAAGATGCAACTATTCTGCATGAAAAAGAAAAGTCTCGTGATCATACTGAGAGAATGCTGGCAGCAATGGGGGCAGACATAGAAAGCAGTGAGCTGACTATAAGAATCAGGCCCGGTATTGAGCTGATGCCCCAGGAATTCATGGTGCCGGGAGATATATCATCAGCCGCATTTTTCCTGGTAGCAGCTGCTATTGTACCTGGCTCAGAGTTGTTGATAAAAAATGTGGGAATCAATCCGAGCCGGGCAGGAATAATTGAAGTCCTTAAAGCTATGGGGGCAAAAATCAAAGTGGTGAATCAGAGATTTTTTGCCGGGGAAGAAGTGGCAGATATACTGGTTTCGAGTTCTGAACTGAAAGCTGTAGAACTTGACGGGGAAATTATTCCGCGCCTCATTGATGAACTGCCGGTTCTGGCAGTAGCAATGGCTGTCGCTGATGGTGAATCAAGTGTTAGAGGCGCAGGTGAACTAAGGGTAAAGGAAACTGACCGTATAGCTGCTGTTTCTTCCGAATTGGCCCGTATGGGTGTTCAAATAAAAGAATTGGATGATGGCTTTATTGTTCAAGGAAATCCTGATTTATTGCGGGGGAATCCAGTCAACAGCCACGGTGATCATCGCATTGCTATGAGTCTGGCTATAGCAGCTCTCAGGGCCGAGGGTGAGACCCGAATCGGCGGCGCAGAAGCAGTGAGTATTTCTTTTCCCGGATTCTGGTCAACACTTGCACAAATCACAGAGACTGCACCGTAGCAGGAGTTTTATGACACGGGCTTGCTACGCTCGCACACGGATTTAACAGATTTACACTGATTTTTTTGTTTAATGTTTTATATTTTATTGGAGTTCTATAATCTGAACTGATGGTTAACAAATTGCTTTCTTTCTAGATTTTCAGAATAATGGAAGCTATAGCTTCCGTTATTACAAAGTCAAGAGTTGATGAAACCCAAGTATTTTATTTACTATCAGCTAAAATTATTGACGTCTACTAAACTAAAACAACAAAAAGAATCCGTGTTAATCTGCGTCCGCAGGATCTGTGTGCGAGCGCAGCGAGCCTGTGTCAAAAAATTCCCCCTGTCATGCCGCAACGACTTGGTAATAAAAGGAAACGCAGTGCGTTTCTTCCTTGATTCAAAATTCAAAATTTAAACAGACAATGCTTTGCATTATCTGTTTAATCTTACCGCTGATTATGATAAAATGAATACTAATACTTGTAGGTGGTAAGATAATGAAGATTGCTATTGATGGACCGGCAGGTGCGGGGAAAAGTACCATTGCCAGAACATTGTCCAGGGAGCTGGGGTTTATTTATATTGATACCGGAGCTATGTACAGGGCACTAACCTTGAAGGCACTGATGAATAATATATCTATTGAAGATTCGGAAGCACTCTGTGAACTCGCTCAAATAATCGATATTCACTTCGAATATAATTTCAATGAACAAAAGCTAATATGTGAAGCTGAAGATCTTACAGACTTGATCCGTTCACCACAGGTCAGTGCGGCTGTTTCTACTGTGGCTTCTTTTCCGGAAATTCGTGAAATCATGGTCAAGCGGCAACAGGAAATGGCCCGAAATCATTCGGTGGTTATGGATGGGCGAGATATAGGGGAATGTGTTTTACCGGATGCTGACTATAAGTTCTATCTTACGGCCAGTATTGAAGAACGAAGTAGAAGGCGATTAGAGGAATTGCAAAGTGCCGGTTATAAGGCGGACATGGATGCTACGAAAAAGGAAATATTGGTAAGAGATATGAAAGATACGCAGAGGCAAACAGGTGCCTTGAAAATCCTGGATGATTCCATTGTCATAGATACCAGCGATTTGACAGCAACCCAGGTTCTTGGCCGGATACTTTCAATAATCCGGGGGGAATAGTATGCTCTATTCAGTAGCTGTAGCAGTATTGCGAGTATTATTTTTTTTATTGGGTTTGAAAACTGAGGGAATACATAAGCTACCTGAAAAAGGACCGGTGATTGTTGCAGCCAATCATGTCAGTAATTGGGATCCAATAATTGTAGCAGTTGCCTTAAAACGCCCGATTTATTTTATGGCCAAAGAAGAGTTGTTTAAAAATAAATTATTGGGAATATTATTGGCAAAACTACATGCTTTTCCGGTTAGACGTGGTTCTGCAGATATAAAGGCAATAAGGAAGGCCATGGAGATCCTTGCAGATGGCCAGGTATTGGGAATTTTTCCCGAAGGAAGCAGAAAAAAAGTTGCCCCGGATTCCACAGTACAGGCAGGGGTGGCAATGATAGCTTTGAAATCCCGGACCCCGGTTTTACCAATTGCCTGTCTGGGAACAGAACGCAGCATTCCTTTTGGCTGGACAAATCCTCTGCTCCTGAGGGTTGGTGAACTAATAAAAGTGGAAAAGTACGCTGAAGAAAAGGTGAAGGCGTCAGTTCTCGAAAAATTAAGTAATGAAATAATGGAGAGAATTAATAAACTTAAGATTAACGTTTTTTAAAGAAGGATTTGGACTTGTTGCTACGAAATAGTATAAGTATTTAAGGAGTGCCTGATATTGCTGGTGAGCTTGGCAGAAAATGCAGGTTTTTGTAATGGGGTTAGAAGAGCGGTTAAAATCGCGGAAGAAAGCACAGAAGAAAAAACTGAATGGTATACATTGGGACCGCTGGTTCATAATGATGATGTAATTAATCATTTTAAACAAAGAGGAATTGCTGTACTTGACAATATTGAGGAAATTCATCTATCCAATGATGAGCCGGAAAGAGGAATAATCATCAGATCCCATGGGGTTTCTCCTGAGTTAATAGAGCGGGCCAGGGAAAAAGGCTTTAAGATAAAAGACGCAACATGTCCATTGGTGAAACGTGTCCATGATATAGTAAGATTACTGAGTGATGCAGAATATGATATAGTTATTTTTGGAGATAGTGAGCATCCCGAAGTTCAGGGGATCGCAGGCTGGTCAGGACAAAATGTAAAAATAGTGGCTAATCTTGACGAAGCCCGCTTGCTGGGAAAGACAGCTAAACTGGGATTGGTATCTCAAACTACCAAAGACGAAAAGGAATTCTTTGCAGTAGCAGCGGCTTTGTTGGACACAGCCAGAGAACTGAGAGTTTTTAACACTATCTGTTCCGCTACCAGGAAAAGGCAGGAAGCGGCTTGGGTTATTTGCCAGGATGTCGATTTAATGCTGGTGGTAGGGGATCGGAAGAGTTCAAATACTAACACACTTTTCAAGGAGTGTGTAAAAACTGGGGTAAAGACTTTTCGAATTATGAATGCTTCTGAGATTGAAGCTGATTGGTTTAGGGGAATATCTAAAACGGGTATTACCGCAGGAGCTTCCACCCCGGATTGGATTATTAAGGAGGTATTGGATAGGATGACGGACTATGAGGAAAACAAGCAGGAGCAACAGGAGACAATGGAACAGGAAATCCAGGAACAGAGTAATCTGGAAGAGGAATCTACAGAGCAGTTAAGCCAGGAGCAGGACTCTCCTCAGGTAGCGGAAACAAGTGCAAATGAAGAGTCTTTTGCTAAAATGGAGGCTGAAATGGCAGGATTTGCTTCTCCAAGCAGAGGAGATATTATAAAAGGCATTGTGATTCAAGTGCTTGATGATGATGTTATGGTTGATGTGGGTGGCAAATCAGAAGGTATTATCCCCTTGAGAGAGCTGTCATTAAAAGATGTGGAATCTGCAAAGGAACTGGTTGCGGTTGGCGATGAAATTGAAGTGAAGGTTCTGAAATGGGATGATGATGGCACCATATTATTATCCAAAAAAAGAGTGGATTCCGAAAAAGAATTAGACCGTCTGGAGCAATATGCCCAGGAGGATAAGATTATTGAAGGAACTATAATTGAAAGTGTAAAAGGCGGATTATTGGTGGATGTGGGAATCATCGCCTTTCTGCCTGCATCTCACGTCGATGATGGCTATGTAAAGAATCTGGATGAATATATTGGGCAAACACTGGAGTTTAAGATAATCGAATTTAACCGCAATAAGAGACGCGGCTCACAGATTGTGCTCTCGCGCAGGGAACTGGTGGCTGAAGAAAAGGCGCGCTTAAAGGAGCATTTCTGGCAGGAAATCGAAGAAGGCCAGACCAGGACTGGTAAAATTAAACGGATTGTAGATTATGGCGCGTTTATTGATCTTGGAGGCTATGAAGGGTTGTTACATGTATCCGAAATTGATCACCGCAGAATAGAACATCCTTCCAATGTTCTGAATGAAGGCGATGAATTGGATGTATACATTCTGGCTCTGGATCGCGAAAAAGAAAGAGTATCTCTCAGCCGTAAAAAATTACTTAAAAGCCCCTGGGAAATTGTGGTGGAAAAGTACCAGGAAGGGGACATAATTGAGGGGACTATAGTGAGAATTGCCTCTTTCGGCGCTTTTGTTGAAATTGAGCCTGGAGTGGATGGCTTGGTTCATATTTCACAGATGGCTGATTTCAGGGTGGAAAAGCCTGAGGATGTTGTATCAGTAGGAGAAAAGGCGAATCTGAAGATACTCAGTATTGATCCCGGACAGAAGCGTATTGGTTTATCAATCAAGGAAGCCAGAAATGATATGGAAAGTCAGGAAGTAGAAGATTACCTGGAGAATCAGGAAGACAACGAGTAATAAGTAAATGAGGATGATAGTATGCCGCTTTTTGATTTTTCCTGTCTGGAATGTGGAAAGCAATTTGCGCGAATAATTTCCAATGCTGAAAAAGGAAAGCTAAAATGCCCGGAATGTAATTCGTCAAACATTAAACAGTTATTATCATCATTCAATAGCAGAAAAAATATAAAAGCATCTGAGGCTTGTTCATCATGCCACGCTCACAGTAGCGGCATGTGAAGCTTGAATGCGTAGGCTGCCGGGGGCAGCCTATTTTTTAGATATGAGGTGTAAAAGTGAAGGCAAGCGGGGTTATTCTTTCCGGTGGAAGAAGTTCACGGATGAAATATAATAAGGCTTTTGCAGAAATAAACTCCAGATCTTCAATTGAGATTATTATAGATAAATTTTCTGCCTTTTTTGATGAAACTATAATAATAAGCAATGAACCTGAAATCTATAAAAAATTCGGCTTACCGATTTATACTGATATTTATCCCCGGCTGGGTCCGATAAGCGGGATACACTCGGCTTTGTGTCATTCCGGTTTCGATGCTATTTTTCTTCTGGGCTGTGATGTACCATTTATAAGTATGCCTATGGTCAAATATATGCTTAATAAGCTAAATGGTTTTGATACAGTTGTTCCCAGTATTGATTCTTATCTGCAGCCTATATCAGCGGTTTACAGCAAAAGCTGCCTGCCTTTGCTTACTGACTGTCTGGAAAATAACAAACTAAAATTGACCATGATTTTTGAGGAATTGAATTCTTTGATTGTGGACGAAAATGATTTGCAGCAGTTTGGAACGATTGAAGAAATCCTTTTTAATGTCAATGACTCGAAAGCCTTGATAACTGCGAGGCAGATAGCTGGGAGGTTATTGCCATAAGAGAAAAGAGAAAAACCGATCACATACATATAGCCCGACAATCAAATGACGGTCCATCGTTAAACGGCTTTGAAAATGTGCATTTGCTTAATAACTCAATACCTGAATTAAGTATGGATGAAATTGATTTGAGCCAGCATTTTCTCGGTAAAGAGCTCAGGTATCCTCTGTTGGTTAATGCTCTGACCGGGGGGACTGATCAGGCCCGGCGGATAAACCAGGCATTGGCTTATATCAGTAGAAAACATGGTCTGGCTATGGCCCTGGGTTCCCAGACAATTGCCCTGGAAGATCAGGGCTTGAGGGAGACCTTCAGTATCGTGCGGGAAATAAATCCAGGTGGTTTATTAATGGCTAATCTGGCAGCCAGTGCAAGTCTGGAGAAGGTTTTATCTGCTGTGGAGATGATATCCGCTGATGCAGTGCAACTACATTTCAATGTTCCGCAGGAACTGGCAATGTATGAGGGTGATCGTAATTTTAAAGGTGTACTGAAAAATATTGAGAATATTGCATGCCATTGTCCGGTTCCGCTAATTGCCAAGGAAGTTGGGTTCGGGTTTTCCAGGGAAGCTGTAAAGATGCTCTTCGATTCTGGAGTAAAGATATTTGATAATGGAGGCAAAGGAGGCACCAACTTCATTGTTATAGAAGACCAGCGAGATGGTAATTTTAACCATGAGCTGTATGATTGGGGAATTCCCACGGCAATAAGTCTGGCAGAGATAATATCACTTAAGTTACCGATTGGAGTAATAGCATCAGGAGGCATCAGAACCGCAACTGATGCTGCCAAGGCAATTGCCATGGGAGCCGAATGTGTGGGAATGGCTGCTCCTTTCCTGAAGATTTTGCTTGATGGTGGCATAGAGGAACTTGATAAAATGGTAAGCAGTTTTCTTTACAGGCTCCGGGCGGTCTTTCTTATGACTGCTTCCAGGAATATAAAAGAAATGCAAAAGCAGCCGCTAATTATCGTGAAAGAAACGGCTGAATGGCTTAGAGCAAGGGAAATTGATCCTCATTTCTGCTCAAAACGCATATAGCGTTTTTCTGGTTCCCCTGGATTAAATTACAAACCATAAGTTTTCAGAGCGCGCAAAAGGAAAGGGTGAATAAATTCAGCGTAAGCTGCGATGAAGCTTTATAGCCGCTGAGGCTGTTTATGCAAATATTGGTTTTGTTAACGTTCTAAGCTGTCAGAGGGCAGCTTTTTTTAATGCCTTTTTACATAATATGTGCTCAAAAGGGAAAAATATTTTTTAGAAAAAAACATGAAAGGATGGAATATGCTATGGCTAATTTCCCGTTTGGACTAATAGCTTTACTGGTAGTATCCATATTAATATATTTTGGAGTAGCTCACCGGGTACTGGATAGGTTGCGCTTGACAGACAAGGCTGCACTTGCAGTAATTGCAGCAATAATTATCGGCAGTTTTTTCGATATCCCTTTGGGTGACCGGGTAACCATTAATCTCGGAGGAATAATAGCTGTCGGATTGGCTGTATATGTCTTGCTGGGTGCAGGTACTGCTTATGAGAAAACCAGGGCAGTTATTGCTGCCGCGGTAACCGGGCTGACATTGTTTCTGGCCGGCAGATTTCTGGGGGCGGAACCGGAACAGATATTCATAGATCCCATATATATTTATCCTCTGGTAGCAGGAATCGTAGGATATCTGGCAGGCAGGTCGCGGCGCGGAGCTTTTTTTGCTGCAGTAATAGGTGTACTATCACTGGACGTAGCGCAGTATATTTACCTTGTGCGCACGGGGGGCAGAGGAACAGTTGCTTTGGGAGGGGCAGGGGCTTTTGACTCATTGATACTGGCAGGAATATTGGCTGTATTGCTGGCCGAAATAATTGGAGAAAGCCTGGAAAGAATACAAGGAGGCCCGGAAACAGAAGGGAGACCGGAAGAACTGTTAAGCAATCTGCGCACCCCGGAACCGGCACAAAAGCCTTTGGAGAATGAAAAGGAACGAGGTGATGCAGATGAATAAAAGGCTATTCATTCTTGTACTGCTCTTCATTCTGGGACTGAGTACCATAGCGGTGGCTTCACATTTAGAAATGCCTGCCGGAAAACATTTTACCCTGATTGACGAGAACAATAATATTCTTCACCAGACCGGTATGCAGGTGTTTGTGGGTGATGAATATATTGCTGCTGATAATTCCCGGTATAAGGTAATTGAAATACAGGGTGATACAGCACATTGTGTATATCAAGGGAAAGAACAAATGCCCTTTATAGACTATTCTGAAACCAATAACGCGGCTATATTAAATGACAAAGAAGTGCCTGTTATTTCCGAAAAAGATAAACCTAAGATAGCCATATATCATACCCATAATGATGAATCTTATGTGCCTTCTGACGGTTCTGAGAGTATTAATGGCAATGGTGGAATACATGATGTGGGAAAAGCATTGGCGGAAAAATTGAAGAAGCTGGGTTTTAATGTTGATTATAGTGATAACAACCATAACCCCCATGACATAAATGCTTACAGCCGTTCCCGACGTACTGCAGCCAGTCTCTTGAAGAAGCAGCCGGATGCCATTATTGATGTCCACAGGGATGCTACACCTCCTGAAGTCTATCAAACTCAGGTGAAGGGTGAAGATGCCACCAAAATAAAACTGGTAGTAGGCAGGCAGAATCCCAATATGAAAACCAATCTGGAGTTTGCCAAAAAAATCAAAGCTGCTATGGATAAAAAGGAACCAGGGCTCTCCAATGGTATCTTTATCGGTAAAGGGGATTATAACCAGGATTTAAGCCCGAGGTCCATACTGATTGAAGTCGGTTCCCATACCAATAAAAAAGAAGATGCCCAGGATGGGGTAGAACTGTTTGCTGAAACCATCCCTGTGGTTTTGGGCGTATCTGACAATGCTCAAAATAGCGGTGAAGCAGCCAAAAAGCCATTAACTTCGGATAATCAGGGGGCAGGTACCACTATACTGGTTATATTGGTTATCCTGGCTGCAGCAGCCGGAGGTTATTACTTGTTAAACAGAGGCTCAACAAGCAAATAATATGGAAAAATACGGAGTGGTTATTATTGCCGGTGTGCTGGCAGGCTTCCTGGATCGCTGGATTCTGTTGCGAAATGACTACCGGCATTACCCAACTTATCCTCATGGACATCTGACCCATTTGGCACTGGGATTTATTGCTGCCAGTCTGGGTGCAGTAGCGGTACCTGCAATCGCTGAACCCGACTTTGTGGCGGTAACTTTCCTGGTACTGGCAGCACAGCAGTTTAGGGAAATCAGAAACATGGAAAGAGAAACCCTCAATAAACTCGAGGAAACCAAGCTGGTACCCAGAGGGCAGGATTATATTGAGGGAATAGCCCGGGTTTTTGAAGCAAGGAATTACCTGGTGATATTAACAGCACTTCTCAGCAGTACTGTAGTACACTTATGGGGATGGCCATATGCATTAATAGCCGGCCCGCTTTGCATTTTGTTTTCCGGTAGACTTATGAGCGGCTCCTTTATAGGTGACATAGCAAAAATCGAAAAAGCTGAGCTTCATTTTGAGGGAGCCATACTTAAAGTCAATGATGTAGTGATAATGAACGTTGGATTGCCTATGACCAGGGAAAAAATACTGCAGGAAGGAATGGGAGTTATAATCAAACCTAAAGATGATAATGCCCGTTTGAGCCTACATGCTCCAGGTCAAAGGCTGGCTATAATTCATGATCTGGTCTCAATACTGGGAACCAAGGTCGATATAAATGAAACCGAATTAATGCCCATGGCCAGAAAGCAAGTGGATAAAGGCTATCTGGCTTTGTTTTTGCTGGCCAATGAACCCGATATTGATTATTTGATAGAAATAATCAAAAAAGTACCGGTACTGGAAACAACCAGGGGAACTACTTTGAGCAGCTTTTTTGGAAGAAAGGCGGCTGATTGATGGATACTGGCATCAAAGAGTACATCCTGGCTATAATAACCCAGGATATGGAACTGGTAAATGGCGGCGGGTGTCCCGTATTCCTGGCGGCCAACCAGGAAGAACAGGAGAAAATAGCCATATACATTTCCCGGATACTGGGGGGGATAGTACATGATCTGGAGAATGGGGTATATTTTATTTGCAAACATTAGGTAATAAAGGAATGAGGAGAGAGGAAGTAAGTATCAGTCTCAATGAGGTCTACTTACAGATTCTCTCCTCATTCCTTGGATAAACAGCTGATTTTTTTAAAAAGTGGAGGTTTTCAGTGAAAATAATATATCATTGCTTTGGCGGAGCTCATTCTTCGGTATTGGCAGCTGCATTGCATTTAGGTCTAATAGATAAGAAAAAATCACCCAGTATGGAAGAACTTCTGGCTTTGCCCTATTTTGATAAAACATGTGATGAAGATTTTGGCTCAATCCGCTTTATGGGTATTGATGAATCAGGTAACGAAGTATATATTCTGGGGAAAAAAAACATGGGAAAAAGGTATTCCAATATTTTATTGGGTATAGCAGAAATCCTGGGTGCCAAAAACGAATTAATTGCTGTGGACTGCATGAGCAGAGTCAACCTGAATATGAAATTGGGCGGTTTTACTTCAAGGAGAATGGGAATGGTCAAATTGGGACGGCCTGTACTGGGATGGGGAACCAGGGCAACTTTTAAAGCTCTGGTAAACCTGGCAGAAATCACTCGTTTGAAAACTATGCACAAAGGCCGAGGTATTAAATAATGAAAATTATTTTTTTGGGTACTACAGGTGTACATCATAGCCTGGTAGCAGCCAATATTTATTTGGAACGCTTACAGGGCAGCGATTTTGAAATGCTGGAAGGCTATGCCGATTTGGATAAGGATAACAGCGGTTTTCCCATATATGTGGCTCAAGATGAGCAAGGGAATCAAGTTTATACTCTGGGAGCCGGGAAAAACATTGGCATAGGGAAGAAAACTATAGAGGAACTGGTCGCTGTTCTGGGTTATTCCTCCAGGGATTTGCTGGTAAAGCCGATATCCATAAAAGGAGATAATATATTGTATTTCCTTGGAAAAATCCCCAGGTTAATGGGGGGGGCATATTTGAACTTATTCATCTCCAACTACATTTTAAATAAGGAGATATCATATATCGAAAAGGAAATTGCAGAATTCAAAATATCAATTTCGCACTGAGCAAGGAAAAACAGACAGATCTATATATTGCTTTTCTTTATTCTCTTCTTATGTCAATGTATTAAGAAGATTCCAACCGGCTTATATTGAACAGAATAATACGAAAATAGATTAACCTCCTCAATAAACTTGCGTGGATAGAGCATTTATTGGATAATTGTCTGGTAGATGGAAATATTCTCGGAGGGTAAGAAATGGCAGCCAGGATAAATGAGGTATTAGCCGGCAGCATAGCAGCAGAACTTGAAATTGAGGCTGGCGACAAGGTACTAAGCATTAATAATAAGATAGTAAACGATATCCTTGATTATCAGTTCTATGCTCAGGACGATTATATTGTGCTTGAGATCCAGAAGTCTGGTAAAGAAATCTGGTCAATAGAAATTGAAAAGGATTATGATGAGGAACTGGGAATTGTTCTGGATGGTTTTATCTTTGACCGGATGAAAGTGTGCCGGAATAATTGTATCTTTTGTTTTATTGAACAACTACCCAAAAAAATGAGAAAGAGTTTATATATTAAAGATGATGATTATCGTCATTCATTCTTGTTTGGTAACTTTATTACCCTTACCAACCTGGATGAAAATGACTGGCAGAAGATCCTGGAAATGAAATTGAGCCCCTTGTATGTTTCTGTTCATTGTACTCGTCCTGAACTCAGGTCTGTCATTTTTAACAATCCAGCAGCCGCAGATATCAAACATCACTTATTGCGTCTAAAAAATGCCGGCATTGAAGTTCATACTCAGATTGTGCTGTGTCCTGGCATAAATGATGGTCAGATACTAAAGGAGTCTATTGAAGACCTTGCCGGGTATTTTCCTTCAGTTCTTTCAGTTGGCATAGTACCTGTCGGGCTGACCGGCCACCGCAGTAATTTAAAGAAGCTGGAAGGTGTTTCCCCTAAAGTGGCAGAAGAAACCATAGCTATGATCGATAAGTATCAGCAAGACTTTCGCCAGAGATTTAATAGAGCTTTTGTTTACCTGGCAGATGAATTCTATATTAAGGCGGGAGTGAAGTTTCCTGAATCTGATTACTACGATGACTACTGCCAGATAGAAAACGGCATAGGCCTGGCTCGCGTGTTTCTGGATGAATTTGCCCAGCTGGAGCCTCATCTGCCTCTAAGAGCAGATGTTGAAGAGGCTCATTTAATTACCGGTGTATCGGCTGTGCCAGTACTGCAGCCGCTGGTGGAACGATTAAACGAAATCTCCGGTTTGTCACTGCATTTGCTGGTGGTGGATAATAAGTTTTTCGGGGGACAGGTTACAGTAACCGGTTTATTGACCGGCAGCGATATTATTAATGCTTTAGGCAAAGAATATGCAGGTAAAAAGGTAATAATCCCCGAAATAGTATTTAAAGACGGAGAGGATATGCTGCTGGACAATATTGACATAAGGGAGATTAAGGAGAGGACTGCTGCCAGGATTTATACAGTAGACGGCAGTGCCAAATCTCTGGTAAATACAATTATTGGTCAGGGCAAGGGAAGTCTTGTTCCTGGTCAAAATTATGGAGGATAAAAGATGGCAAAACCCGTTGTGGCAATTGTGGGTAGACCCAATGTAGGCAAGTCAACGCTTTTTAACCGTCTGGTGGGAAAAAGAAAAGCGATAGTGGAAGATATACCCGGTGTTACCAGAGACCGCATATATGACAACAGTGATTGGGCGGGAAGAGAATTTATAGTCATTGATACCGGCGGTATCCGCTTTGATGAAGGCGACATTTTTACCCGTGAAGTCAAGCTTCAGGCTGAACTGGCAATAGAAGAAGCAGATGTCATTATCTTTGTCGTAGACGCCAAAGAAGGAATAAGCTCTGAAGACGAACAGCTTGCAATATTACTGCGAAAGTCAAAAAAACCTTTGATTCTGGCTGCCAACAAAGTCGAAAATTTTCAAAAGCAGTTGGAATACTATGAATTCTATAAATTGGGTCTGGGGGAGCCTATCCCAGTATCTGCCATGCATGGAATGAATATCAATGATTTATTGGATGCGGTTATCGAAAAATTTCCCGAAGCAGAAGAAGAGGAAGAGGATAGTGATGCTATTAAAATTGCTGTAGTCGGCAGACCCAATGTGGGCAAGTCTTCATTGGTAAATGCATTTCTGGGAGAAAGCAGGCTCATAGTAAGTGATATTCCAGGTACCACCAGAGATGCTATTGATACCCCGTTTGTTTTCAATGGTCAAAAATATATTCTTATTGATACTGCCGGGATCAGAAAAAAATCACGGATAAGTGAGGCCACGGAAAGATATAGTGTAATAAGATCCCTGAAAAGTATTGAACGCGCTGATGTGGTTCTTATTATGCTGGATGCTGTCGGGGGAGTCATTGAACAGGACAAACGGGTCGCCGGTTATGTTCATGAACAGGCAAAAGCCAATATACTGGTTGTGAATAAATGGGATTTAATTGAAAAAGACGGACATACCATGAATAAGTTTGACAAGGATATCCGACAGGAATTAAAGTTCTTATCCTACTCTCCTCTGCTTTATATTTCGGCCCTGACCAGGAAGAGGATTTTTAAAGTGCTGGAACTGGTTGATTTTGTTGCCGAGCAGAATAACCGCAGGATTAATACCGCAGAGCTCAACAAGGTAATAAATGAAGCAATGATGCTTAATCCTTTACCCGGTGGGGGAGGAAAAAAGGTGAAAATTCTTTATGCTACCCAGGTGCGAACCGCACCTCCCAGTTTTGTATTCTTTGCTAACCATCCGGAAATGGTTCACTTCTCATATTTGAGATATCTGGAAAATGTAATGCGCAAGAATTTCGGCTTTGAGGGTACCCCAATTCGCCTCTTTGTAAGACAGAATAAAGGCAAGGAGTGAATAGTAGCCAGAGACTGCGCATTAAGGGGAATTTTGACACGGGCTCGCTACGCTCGCACACAGATCCTGCGGACGCAGATTAACACGGATTCTTTTTTTATATGTAGGGGTGCCCCTACGAAGCATTAAGATTCTTTACTTCGTAGATCTGACTGGGGTTGACAAGGGACGGGGATGTCAACCTCTTAGGATAACGAAAGCTATTATAGCTTTCGTTATCCTGAAAATCAAAATGACAGCATTTTATTAACCATCAGTTCAGATTGTAGAACTCCAATAAATAAAAAACATTAAACAAAAAATCAGTGTAAATCTGTTAAATCCGTGTGCGAGCATAGCGAGCCCGTGTCAAAAATAATTTCCTTACTGCGCAGTCTGTCAAATGTGTAATAAACATTAAACTTGACTTATATATAGATTCAAAAGAATTCTGGGAGGGGTTATTTTGAAGGAAGTTCTTGTTGTATTACTCTGTTACCTTATCGGGTCTATTCCTTTTTCTTATCTGTTTGGAAGAATATTTGGGAAAGTAGATGTTCGCTCAAGAGGGAGCGGCAATGTTGGGGCAACCAATGTATTGCGTACTACCGGAGTTAAGGTGGCTCTGCTTGCTCTGGCCGGTGATTTGTTCAAGGGTTATTTTACTGCCTGGCTGGGTTTCCAAATGGGGGGGCCGGTGATGCTGGTGCTTTGTCCCTTTGCTGCTGTCTGCGGTCACTGTTGTTCAGTTTTCTTAAAGTTCCGTGGAGGCAAAGGGGTGGCAACGGCGGCAGGGACTATTTTGTTTTTGGCGCCGGAAATTTTTCTAATACTTCTCATATTACTCGTACTTATAGTTGTGTTCAGCGGTTATGTATCACTTGCCTCTATCATAGCAGCCAGCATTTTTCCCATTCTCGTCATTGCTTTTGACAAGTCGCTTGCACATATAGTGGTGAGTATTCTCATTGCCCTTACGGTAATATATAAACACAGGGCAAACATAGTAAGACTAAGAAATGGGACTGAAGCAAAAATCAATGAAAAAGCCTAGTGATAGAGGATTTTGCATAATTGGTTTTTTCGCATCATTAGGCAAGTATATTAGTACTGTCATCCTGAGGCAAAGCCGAAGGATCTTAAGATTTACCCTTCGGGCACTACTGATGTTCGCTTTACTAACGATTAAGATTCTTCGCTAACGCTCAGAATGACAGGTTGGATTTTTTTTAATTATGCAAACTCTCGATTGTAATCAGCAGCTTTTTTCAGGAGGAGAACTAATGAAGCGAATATGTATCTTGGGTGCCGGGAGTTGGGGGACTGCTCAGGCAATATTGTTAAGCAAAAATGTTGATAGAGTAAGTATCTGGGGCATACCGGAAGATGAGATGGAATCAATGAAAGAAGGCAGGGAAAACCATAGATTTTTAGCAGGGATTAAGATCCCGGAAAATGTTTTCCCTACCAGCAGTATGGAAGAAGCCATGGAAAAGGCTGAGATGCTGGTGTTGGCCGTTCCTTCACAGGCTGTGAGGGAGGTATTAAAAGCTGCTGCCGCTTATATTAAAAAGGACTGCTGCATACTTAATACGGCCAAGGGATTGGAGATAGAAACCGCTATGCGTATGAGTCAGGTAGTAGAAGATGTTCTGGGTAAAGAGAACAGAGACCGCTATGCAGTGTTGTCCGGTCCCAGTCATGCTGAGGAGGTTGCCCGGGAGTTGCCTACTGTAGTAACCGTAGCGGCATATAATAAAGAAACGGCTTTCCAGGTGCAGGATATTTATATGTCCCCCGTTTTCCGGGTTTATACCAATCCTGATGTTGCCGGGGTAGAACTCGGCGGAGTCTTGAAGAACATTGTAGCCCTGGCGACGGGAATTGCTCTGGGGCTGGGTTATGGTGATAATACTGCAGCGGCCTTATTGACCAGGGGGCTTAATGAAATGATCAGAATGGGACAGGCGATGGGGGGAGACCCCCGAACCTTTTCCGGATTAAGCGGCATTGGCGATCTGGTGGTTACGTGCAGCAGCAGGCATTCCCGCAACCGGCGGGCCGGTATCATGATAGGGCAGGGCCATAGCCTGGAAGATACCCTGGAAAAAGTGGGAATGGTAGTTGAAGGAGCACATGCTACCAGAGTGGTACATAGACTGGCAACTGAACTCGATATTGATATGCCTATAACCAGAGCATGTCATCAGGTTTTGTTTGAGAAGCAGGCGGCGCGTGATGCCGTAGATTTATTGATGAAGCGACGAAAAAAACATGAGATTGAAGAAATCGTAAAGGATATAGAAGGTTGGTAAAACAAAGCTTTGGAAAAAAGTGTGATTAGAATCACACTTTTTTTGTTTTCTGGTTATATTACCGAATATTGAGAAATATATTTATACTGTTATAGCCTAATTGTTATTAAGGGGTATCCGCAATCGGAGGGAGGGTGCCTGTTAAAGTCTTAATCCAAGGGAGGGAAAATGAGAAGTGGAAGGAAATAGTATCTTAAACGATATCGTTGAAAGGACCGGAGGCGATATTTATCTGGGAGTAGTAGGCCCTGTTAGAACAGGAAAATCAACATTCATAAAAAGATTTATGGAACTGATGATTATACCCAGCATACAGGATATTAATGACAGGGAGCGGGCCACCGATGAACTTCCCCAGAGTGGTGCCGGCAAGACTATCACTACTACAGAACCCAAGTTTGTCCCCAATGAAGCCATAGAAATTACCACCCAGAACAATTTGAGCTTAAAGGTAAGACTGATTGACTGTGTGGGATATGCTGTGGACGGAGCTCTGGGTTATGAAGAAGATGAAGAACCTCGTATGGTAAGAACTCCCTGGTTTGACTATGAGGTTCCCTTCGAAGAAGCGGCCGAAATAGGAACCAGGAAGGTGATTGCCGATCACTCGACCATTGGAATTGTAATGACAACCGATGGCAGCATAAGTGATATCCCCAGAGGCAATTATACTGAAGCTGAAGAAAGAGTGGTAAATGAGCTCAAGGAACTTAGCAAACCCTTTATTCTGGTATTGAATTCCACCAATCCTTATGACAGGAATACTCTAAATCTTGCTGAAGAGTTGAGCGAGAAATATGAAGTCAGTGTTGTTCCACTTAATGTAGCCTTGATGAATATAGACCAGATTTACGGTATTCTGGAGGAGGTTCTCTACGAATTCCCAGTACAGGAGGTTAACATCAAATTACCGGGATGGGTGGATGAACTGGATGAAGATTTCTGGTTGAGGGAACACCTGGAATCAGCTATCAAGGAAGTATTGGGTGGAATCCGTAAGGTGAGGGATATTGACAAAGCCATAGAACAACTGTCAGAAGTAGAAAACATAAGCTATGTCAGTCTCAAAGAAATGAATTTTGGGAGCAGTACTGCAGCTATTGATGTAACAGTGCCCGAGACTTTATTTTATCGTTCATTGAGCGATGTCAGCGGTTTTGAGGTTGAAGGACAGCAGGACATAATGCGATTAATGAAGGACCTCAGCATTGCCAAGAAGGAATTCGATAAGGTTTCTTCTGCCCTGGAGGAAGTTAAAGAGTCAGGCTATGGGGTGGTTACTCCCCGGTTGGAAGAAATGTTCCTGGAAGAGCCTGAATTAATCAGGCAGGGAAGTCGTTTTGGAGTTAGATTGAAGGCCAAGGCTCCATCCCTCCATCTTATAAAGGCTGATATTACTACCGAAATTACCCCCATAATAGGAACTGAAAAACAATGCGAAGAACTGGTGCGCTATATGCTGGACGAATTTGAAGAGGATCCCACAAAAATCTGGGACTCCAATATATTCGGAAAATCCCTGCATGATCTGGTGAGGGAAGGTATACAAAACAAACTGCACCGTATGCCTGAAAATGCTCAGGTTAAGCTGCAGGATACCCTGCAGCGAATTGTCAATGAAGGCAGCGGAGGCCTGATCTGCATCATTATCTAGTTAGCCTCTGATTAAACAATCGCTCAAAAGCCGGTCCTTGTGACCGGCTTTTGAGCGTATAATAATGCTATGCTCAAGATAGCACATCTATGTCTCCATCGAGCCGAAGATTTCATGACCGGCCCCTTTTTAACTCTCTGTGACCGCTTATTGATTAATCTGAACTGATCTTAAAGCTGTTGAAATTGTCATAAAATAAAATAAATGATATAATATGTCCGTATGACATAGAAAATAATCCGCCTTACATAGACAGGGGTGGTTTTTTTATGGCGGAATTGGAAAAGAAAATCTACCTGGTAAGAGAAGATATTTTACCGGAGTCGATATTAAAAACCGCTTTAGTGAAAGAGATGCTGGCTAATGGTGAAGCTCAGGGGGTTTCGGATGCGGTTGACAAAGCAGGTATAGCCAGGAGCACATTCTATAAATACAAAGATGGGGTTTTCCCTTTTTTAAATGCCGACAATGCAAAAATAATTAATATCTCCTTGTTACTCAAACATATTTCAGGTATTCTATCAGGGGTTATTAATTGTATTGCATCTTTTAAAGGAAATATTCTAACTATTAATCAAAACCTTCCTATTCATGGGGTGGCTTATGTTACCATATCTCTGAGTATAGAAGAAATGACCGTATCTCTAGATGAATTATTGATAAGATTGGGAGAGCTTAACGGTGTACAGAAAGCAGAAATAATTAGCAAGAGCTGAAACAGGGGGTAGACTTATGATCATGGTTGGATTGCTGGGGTGTGGGACTGTGGGTTCCGGTGTTGTTAAACTGCTGGAGAAAAACCAGGAGATTATTGCTAAAAGAAGCGGAGACAGCATCAGCATTAAACGGATAATGGAAATGGATCTGAGCAAATGCCTGGAGCTGGGACTGGATGAAGAGATGATAAGCCAGGACTTTGAGGAAATAGTTCAAGATGATGAGATAGATATAATAGTCGAGTTGATTGGGGGAATTGAGCCTGCCTTTAGCTTTATTATGGAGGCGATGAAGAAAGGCAAGCATGTGGTTACTGCCAACAAGGATCTGATAGCCGTAAAAGGACGGGAACTGCTTGATACAGCCAAAGAGAATAATGTGGATTTCTACTTTGAGGCCAGTGTTGCCGGGGGAATACCTATAATTTACCCTTTGAAACAATCCCTGGCAGCTAATCAGATTCAGGAAGTGATTGGTATTTTAAATGGGACCACCAATTATATCCTGAGTAAGATGAGTAAAGAAGGCAGGGCTTTTGATGAAGTGCTGGCAGAAGCTCAGGCTTTGGGTTATGCAGAGTCAGATCCGTCAGCAGATGTTTATGGTCTGGATGCGGCGCGCAAGATCGCGATTCTTTCCTCTATAGCGTTTAACAGTCGGGTAACTCTGGATGATGTATATGTTGAGGGAATAACCAGCATTACCCCGAATGACATTGAGTATGCCGCTGAACTGGGCTATGTTATAAAGCTGCTGGCTATTGCCAAAGAAAACGAAGAAGGCGAGATTCAAATCCGTGTGCATCCTGCCTTTCTTCCCAAAAACCATCCCCTGGCGGCAGTGAATGATGTGTTTAATGCGGTATTTGTTCAGGGTGATGCAGTAGGAGAAATAATGCACTATGGCCGGGGGGCAGGACAGATGCCTACTGCCAGCGCAGTTGTTGGAGATATTATTGAGGTTGGACGCAATATTTTACACCATATCAGTACCAGAATTGGATGTACCTGCTATGATGAAAAAGCCATTCTGGATATAGCAGAATTAAACGCCCAGTTTTATATCCGTATGACGGTAACGGATCGCCCCGGAGTCCTGGCAGGTATTGCCGGAGTCTTTGGCAATAATAATGTCAGCATCGCTTCGGTATTACAGAAGACAAATGATCAGGATATGGCAGAGTTGATTATGATAACTCACAAGGTCAGAGAACAGGACTTAAGGGATTCTCTTACAGTTCTGAAGGGAATGAGCATAGTGGGGGAAATTAACAATGTGATACGCCTGGAAGGAGTAGAGAGATAGCATTAGCGGCTGAAGGCTGAGGGAGGATATATGTTTGCGGTAAAAGTCCCGGCAACGAGTGCTAATTTGGGGCCGGGTTTTGATACAATGGGCTTAGCTCTGGAGCTGTATCTGGAAGTCCAACTTGAGATTAAGAGCAGCAGAGATATAGAATTGTATTTTAACGGTGACGATAAAGAAATTATTGATAATAAACCTGAGGACAATCTCCTGATAAGAGCTATGAACCGTGTTTTTCAGGAGTCAGGGCGGGAAATGCCGGGACTCAGATTGACAGTGGAAAATAGAATACCCTTTGGCAAAGGGCTGGGGAGCAGTGCAGCAGCCATTGTCGCCGGAGTGCATGCTGCTGATTTCTTGTTGGAACAGCGGTTTTCCAGAAAACAGTTGCTTAAATGGGCGGTGGAAATGGAAGGACATGCAGATAATATTGTCCCTGCTGTAGCCGGTGGCTTGACAACAGTTATGCTGTACGACGGTCAGGTCTATTTTCAGAAGCTCGATTTTCCAGATGAAATAGAGTTGATTGTGGCTATTCCTGATTTCAACCTGCCCACTGAAAAAGCTCGGTCCATCTTACCGGAGAAGATTGAACTGAAGAAAACAGTAGCAAACCTTCAAAGGGCTTGTTTTTTCCTGGCCAGTATATATAATTCTGACTTCAATTCCATTAATATGGCCATGGATGATACGATATATCAACCGCTCAGGAAACAGTTTATTCCGGGTTTCGAACAGGTTTTGCATGAAGCTGGAAATTCAGGAGCCCTGGGTGTGGCTTTGAGCGGGGCAGGGCCTTCGATACTGGCATTTACTATAAATAATAAAGAAGTAATCGGGGAAGCAATGCAGAGAGCATTTAAAGCGAATGGGATAAATAGCCGGATAATTTACCTGAGAGCTAATAATTCCGGTGTGAAGATATTTACTTAAGTAGAAAGAAAATAAGTGTTTTAGGGAGTGAACAGGAATTGGCATTAATTGTATCGAAGTTTGGTGGAAGTTCGGTTGCGTCGATTGAGAAAATAAAGAGTATTGCTCTCAGGGTAAAAGAAATGCGTAAACAGGGAGATAATGTTGTAGTGGTAGTATCTGCTATGGGCGATACTACTGATGATTTAATTAAACTGGCGAAGGGTACCGGCAATGAACTCTGCTACCGGGAAATGGATATGCTGCTGGCAACGGGGGAACAACAATCAGCGGCTTTATTGGCATTGACCCTGAAAAATATGGGCTGTGACGCTATTTCATTGACTGGCTGGCAGGCGGGCATAAATAGTGATGCTGCCCACAGTAAAGCCAAAATCAGTGGTATCGATAACCAGCGAATCATCAAAGAAATAGAAACAGGAAACGTTGTGGTTATTGCAGGTTTCCAGGGGATATCTCCCCAGGGTGATATTACTACCCTGGGCAGAGGGGGTTCTGACACCAGCGCGGTAGCCCTGGCAGCCAGCCTGGAAGCCGAGCGCTGTATGATATTTACTGATGTTGATGGGGTTTTTACTGCCGATCCCCGAATAGTAGCAGAGGCTAAAAAGCTATCTCAGGTTTCCTATGAAGAAATGCTGGAGCTTGCCAGCTTGGGGGCTGTTGTACTACAACCCCGGGCTGCAGAATTTGCTATGTTATATAATGTTGATGTAGAAGTGCGCAGCAGTTTCAATTCCCATCCCGGTACCATAATAACGGAGGTAGGCAATATGGAAAAACAAAGAATAGTAACTGGAGTAGCCCATGATTTAAACTGTGCAAAATTTGCCCTGTTTGATGTACCTGATCAACCTGGTATAGCCAAATCCCTTTTCAAAGCCCTGGCTGAGAACGATATTAACGTAGATATGGTTATCCAGAGTGCTATGAGGGATAACAGGAACGATATAGCCTTTACCATTTGGAAGAGTGACTTGCCCAAGGCCCTGCCGGTTGTCAGGGAACTGGTCGATAAGATATCAGCATCAGGCATGTCCTGCGGCGAAGATGTAGCCAAGGTATCTATAGTAGGCGCCGGTATGCAGAGCAACCCCGGGGTTGCCGCGGCGATGTTCGAGGCCCTGGCAGATGAAGGAATAAACATTCATATGATAAGTACTTCCGAAATAAAGGTATCATGTATAATAGACGAGTCGGAAATAGAAACCGCAGTTCGGGCTCTGCACAAAAAATTTGAACTGGATAAAATGGAGTAAATGCAAAATTCTTGACTAATAATATCTTCTGTTATACAATATTCTTTGCGTCGGGGTGTAGCTCAGTTTGGTATGAGCGCTACGTTGGGGACGTAGAGGCCGCTGGTTCAAATCCAGTCACTCCGACCATGTTAAAACTTAATCTTTGATACAATGGGAAGTCCAGTATTACTGGGCTTTTTGGCGTTTCTGGGGCGGTTTCAAGCTGTTTTGAGTGGTTTTTTTAACTCCCTTTTTGCGTAAAGATGCACCCAGTTTGGAGGGTGGGTGCATTTTTTAACGAAAGATATTGAATGCCTTGTATTATAGAAAGTTTTAGCTGCAATTATATTTCTGCAGACGCTTTACGTCGAGAGTAGTAAGAATATATCGGGGGTAGAGGGCGGGGAATAGTATATTTGTGAGACATATAATTATGTTACCCCAGACGGAAAATAGGGGTAGGCTCGTCAAGAGGTAACATGAGAATATGTGCTGCCAGATCGTTTTATACGCTCTAGCTTTTTATTATGCTGTTTTGTCTTGGAAGGAATATTTAGGAAACTTATAGAATCTTTAAATTTGAATATAATACTTTTGGAGTGGTGATAATGCCAAAACAGGATAAGGGGTCAAAGCTTTGTAGTGAATGGGGATTGAATGTAAAGCAATTCCGTTATAGTGAATGGGGTAATTGGTATGGGCTTATTAATTCGTACCCAGCAGCATTGTTAGATCCAAACGGCTACTTATATTTGGAATCTTCTGACGAACTTAATATTCCGGGGATAAAAATCGGAAAACGTATAAATGTACCAAAATGTATTTCTAGCCTCCCTGGATATGTAAAAATAAAACAAATTACAAACACGAATATGGCAGACGTTAAATTTAAGGATGAATCGCCTATAACAAAGTTACAGTGGAAAGATATTTTGCAGAATAACGATATAACGCACGAGCTTGATTTAAAAACTGTTCTTGTTGTATTTAATAGTCCTCAACACAGATCGACTGCAACTAACATAGCCGAGATACTCGGTGAAAGGGATTATCATATTATATCAAGTGGAAATACGAGTTTTTCGAGGAGAATATGTGCATCCTTAAGTATTGAACCACCGAAAAATATTGACGGTGGTAACCGATGGTGGACAATACCATATTGTGGTTCACCAGTGGGCGATGGAAAGTGGTTTTATATATTGCGCCCCGAACTTAAAGAAGCAATTGAAGAATTGATTTTTGAAGGCAAGTTAAATTTTAATGATATAGTTTACAGTATTCCTGAAATCAGAATAATCCCTATGAGTAAATCATTAGAATTTAATAATCAATCTATCGAAATTGTGCAACAAGAGTTTTTTGTGAAAGATTTGAAAAATAGATATGATTGCTTATTTTATCTGAGAACTGGCGGAATCTACTGTGCTAAAAATACATTACTTCTTTTTCAGTATAATAATAGGGCGATTGCTTGTGCCAAGCTCATAAAGATAATAAAATTCAAACAACCATATGATGGTATTTATAATGAGGCTCTGGCTCTAGATAGAAATAGCATTCAGGTTTTTGATCCGATAACGCCAAGTGAATTAAAGGCAATTGATCATGAGTTTAAAAAATTTAGTCAAGCTAGACAATTATTAAATATTAACTGTTTGACTAGTTTATTAAAGTTAATAAATGTTAAAAAGGATTACCAAATACCGGAGGAAATACCAGAAGAAAATGCAAATAAGTTATTTGAAGGGGCAAAGAGGCAAATTACTGTTAATGCTTATGAAAGAAATTCTAAAGCGAGAGCCAAATGTATTGAATACTATAAAAAGTTAAATAACGGCAAAATAGTATGTCAAATCTGTGATTTTGATTTTGGAGCGTTTTATGGTGAAGAAATGGAAGGAAAAATTCATGTTCACCATTTAAAGCCCTTGTATGAGATAGGCGAGGGGTATGAGGTGGATGCAATTAATGATTTAATTCCTATTTGTCCAAATTGCCATTTGGTAGTTCATTCAAAAGAACCGGCTTATACGCCGGAGGAAATTAAAAAATGCTTAAAAACAAGAATTAACACTTAATGCATAATAATCAAGCATCTGCTTAGTGGCAGGTGCTTTTTAATATGGACGTATATATGGGAAAGAGAATTAAAATCATATATATGGTGTTAATCCGCAAATACAAGGCTCCAGAAGGGGGACATTCTTCTCAAGCAAAATAATCTGCAAATAAACGGAATGCTTAAGTAAATTGCGAATAATTCTTGATTTATTTCAGCATAGAAAAACATTAAAATCTGTTGTGGGATGTGATAATCTTGCAGCGGATTTTTTTAACTTCAGTAAATCCATATGAATATGTGAGGCAGGGTGTAGATTTTGAATTTCCTGTGCCTGGTTCTTGTCCAAATCCGGAATGCTTGATGCCAATTGCCCCTAAAAAACATGGCTTTTATGAACGGAATTGCCTGGATTTCACCTATCGTGGACCGATTTTGATTCGGCGCTATTATTGTCCCTATTGCGGAAAGACCATTTCTTACCTGCCTTCATTCTGTTTGTCCTATTATCAGTATTCTCTGGCAGTTATTTATCTGGTACTCACAATTACTCCGCATTAAACCACTTTTCCTAAATAGCCTGTTCATCTGATGGACATCTCTGCCACACCAAAAGGCAAGCATACTGCATAGGGCAAGATCAGCTTCACTATGGAAGGCATAACCTGTTAAATCTCCATTCCATAGCGCCTTGAATTTTTCGCCATTTAATGAGGCAGACGCCTTTTCAAGCACCGATTCATCCGTCAGATAGGACTCAGTTTCCCAATCTACAGCTTGTCTTACTGGCTTGGGGCGTACCATGTGCTCATTTAAAATCTCTTGAAGGGTACCAAACTTTTCACTTATAGCACCTCTCCGGAACACATTTCCTGTGACCGTTAAAAATCTGGTAGTTGCTCCTGAGACATAGACCTCCATGCCCAGCTTCTTGTTGTTCACATAGTATTTGTTCTTGTCATAGTTAAAGCCGGAGGCCTTGAAATAGATATGCAAGCCCTTGCCTGATGGACTGTACTCCATGTAGCAATCGCTAAAGGCATCAACAACATTTTGGGCTTCAGAATTTAGCTCTCCGGCATCGTCAAAGCAATCGTCTAAATCAATGCCACAGATACCACTGCCAACCAAGAACCCAATACCGTCATAGTGATCAATTACAGCCAGTGCGGAATGAAAATTTTTGAATGTGTTCGGATTCTTTGGTCTTGCCTTTCTCCCTGTCACAGGATTATAGGGGATTTTCTGTATTTGGCCTTTAACTTTTTCATATCGCCAGCAGCAAAACCTATTGGTGCTTCTAAGCTCTGGCGGTAGATTTTCATATTGATTAACTTTTGAAGTTGCCCAAAACACTACCGTTCCTGAGGACTTGCCTTGTTTGACATAGCCTCGTTATCTCTCAAGGAATGCGCTCGGAATCATCGTTATGGCATATTCACCTTGAAATATCTCTTGCGTTTCGGGATATTCAGTTGTCAAAGAACAGTTAAGGAGAATTTCTTCCCTCACCTATAAGCGAAAGTTCTGGTTGATTCGAACCCCTGAATTTGAAAATCTTTTATTGAAAAGGAAGCCAATCAAACTGGACACCCTTGTAAAAAGAAAAAACACCTGCATTTAACAGGTGTAAAAGTAAAAAATGATAATGTTTTTATACTTTTATCAATGAGTAAATATAATTTAATATTGTTATCATGTTATTTTTTGTGAGATAATTATTTATAATTTGCAGGAGGTGCAAAAGATGGCGATTAGTTATAACAAGCTATGGAAACTATTAATTGACAAAAATATGAAGAAGAAAGACCTGCAACGTCTTTCCGGGGTTAGCCCAGCAACCATTACAAAACTTGGTAGAAATGAAAATGTAAATACAAAAATACTTCAAAAGATATGTACTGCTCTGGAATGTGACATATGCGATGTTTTGGAGTTTATTCCGGATAAAATCGAGAAAAGAAAGGCGGATTGATATAATGATAAAAGATATTTTGAATGCTAATGAAGACGCCACACCAAACAGCAAAGAAATAGCTGTGTTAAAAGAAAATTTCCCGTCTTGTTTTAAGGCAGACGGTTCATTTGATATTGATCGATTTAAGGAGTTTTTGAGTGATAAAATTACTGTTGCTGGTGAAGGATATGAATTAAAATTTTTAGGAAAAAACTATGCCCGTTTACTGGCTTCAATTGATACAACGACAGTAGTGGTGCCAGATGAGGAACATAACTCAAAACCTGAAAATACAAATAGTGAGAATGTCTACATTAGTGGAGATAACCTAGACGGATTAAAACACCTATTAAAATCTTATTCAAACAAAGTAAAAATGATATACATCGACCCACCATATAACACAGGAACAGACGGTTTTATATACAATGACAGCTTTAATTTTACTGTTGATGAGCTTTCTGAAAAGTTAAGTATTGGGGAAGAGCAAGCGCAGCGAATATTAGATTTAACAAAGAAGGGTTCTGCATCTCATTCAGCATGGTTGACATTTATGTATCCTAGACTATTACTTGCTCGTGACATTCTAGCTGATGACGGTGTGATTTTTATTAGTATAGATGAAAACGAGCAAGCTAATTTAAAATTACTATGCGATGATGTCTTTGGAGAAGACAAACTAGTTTCAAATATTATTTGGCAGAAAAAGACGGGAGCTTCAGACGCTAAAGGCATTGCTACAATTACTGAAAGTATTGTCACATATTGCAAAAAACCTGTGCTAGAGAATTGGATGAACACTTTCGCAGAAAATCTAGATGCTCGAGACTTGGGACGGTATAGATGCCAAGACGAGCATTTTGAGTATAGAGGACCGTATTATCCGGATACTCTAGACAGGGGAAGCATTCAATATAGCGATAACATGAATTATTCTATCGAAGCTCCCGATGGATCCTTGGTTTGGCCAAATGATCGAAAAGAGTTTTTTAATGATGGTTGGACATGGAAATGGAGCAAAGAAAAAGTCAGGTGGGGAATTGAAAATGATTATATATTATTTAGTCGATCTTCAAATAAGAAAACCGGGTGGACTGTTCAATATAAAGTATATTTACTAGTTGATAATGAAGGCAATCCGAAAGCTGGTGGTTCTGCTTACAAAAACTTGATTACGGATTGTTTAAATTCAGAAGCTACAACAAGAATTAAGAAACTCTTTGGCTTCAAAGCTTTTGATAATCCTAAACCAACAAGTATGATAAATTATTTGATAAATACTCTAAAACTAGAGCAAGGAGATATACTATTAGATTTCTTTTCTGGATCAGCGACATCTGCTGAGGCTGTTATGACGTCGAACATTAAAAATAAAATGGATTTGAAATTTATTATGGTACAGATGCAAGAGAAAATATTAAGCAATAAGACTGCTTATAATTATGGTTATCGAACAATTGACCAAATCGGCATAGAAAGAATTATTAAAGCTGCAAAAGTAATAAGAGAAGAATATCCAGACAAAACAGCCGACCTTGGGTTTAAGCACTTCTCCCTTGCTGAACCTACTGATGATACCATAGATAAACTAGAGAAATTTGACCCAGATGAAAATACAATATTTGCGGTGAAAACCCTTCTTGATGATTTTGGGAAACCAACTATTCTTACCACATGGCTTGTTAGAGATGGCTATGGCCTAACTGCTAACGCTGAAGAGTTAGATTTTGTTGGATATAAGGGATATCACATTGACAAACATCTTTACTTAATTGACCCCGAATTGTCGAACAAGGCGATTGAAGAGATTGTTGTAAAATATGAGACTGATGGAGGCTTCAATCCAGAAAATGTGGTTTTATTTGGTTATAGTTTTACCTGGACAGAGATGGAAGCACTAAAAATAAACTTAAAACGGTTGAAGGATACGGAGAAAAACCTGCGTATTAACTTCGATATCCGTTATTGATTGGAGGGTATTTAATGGAACTTATCCTACAACGAGAACTCCCACATCAGCAAAAAGCTATAGATGCGATAATCAAAGCATTAGATGGTGTTAGTATTTCAGCGCCCAGGCAGTTTTATGAAAACCCGTTAATTAACCTTTCAGATCCTAAGTTGACAGCGAATATCCGAGAGATTCAGAAAAATATTCCTGCAGAATATCGCAGCAGTATTCCTGTAGGTGATTGTATTAATCTTGATATAAAAATGGAAACAGGTACAGGCAAGACTTATGTCTACACAAATACCATCTATGAGCTTCATAAGCGATACGGAATTAATAAATTTATAATTGCTGTGCCTTCCCTTGCCATCAAAGCTGGCACATCACAATTTCTGCAAGATGAATATGCAAAACGACATTTTTCAGATGTATGTGGTTATGGTACAGAAATTGAAGTTGGTGTGCTGGAATCACCGAAAAACAAGAAAAAAGGACGCTCATACTTCCCGAGCGTCGTCAGCGATTTTGTGAAAGGCTCTTGTCAAAATACTAAGAAAATATATGTCCTGCTGGTAAATATGCAGTTGTTAGTTGTTAGAAAAAATGGATTGCTCAGTCGTGACGATTACGATTATGGTGTAGAAGGTTTTTACCGGCCTTTTGATGCGATTCAAGCTACACGCCCCTTTGTAATTATCGATGAACCTCACAGATTCTCTCGTGATCAAAAGGCATTCAAGGTTATTACTGAGGAAATTAAACCACAAGGGATTATTCGGTTTGGCGCTACTTTTCCTGAAACGTCCACTGGTCGTGGAAAGAATAAAGTCACTGTCAAAGACTACCAGAATCTGCTATATGATTTAAATGCCTGTGAATCCTTTAATCAAAATCTGATAAAAGGAGTAACTAAGGAGCATTTTGAGCCGGTATCCAAGCGTGAAGAAAAAGTAAAAATAACTTCGATCACCAGCAGGGATTCTGTTAGTTTTCAGTATAAAAAGCGGGATGAGGCAACTAAAACCTTCACCCTAAAAAAGGACGACTCCCTTGCTATTATAAATGAAGCTTTTGAGGGAATTACGGTTCACGCCATCAGCACCTCAACAGTGGAGTTTTCCAATGGTATTGAAAAATCGACTGGAGAGGAGTTAGATGTAGATATTTATATGACGTCTTATCAGGAGCAGATGATGCGCCTTGCACTAGAACGTCATTTTGAGATAGAAAAATTCAATTTTACTGGTCGTAATTTCAAAATAAAAACCCTGGCATTGTTCTTTATTGACGATATATCCTCTTATCGCCCAAATGAGGAAGGGAAAGTTCCATACCTTCTTCAGGCATTTGAGAGATTGTTAAAAGAACGGATTGAAACAATATTATCTACCCTAGGTGAACATGATGCAGAATATAAAGAGTATTTAGAAGCAAGTCTTGCTAATATTTCATCTTGTCATGCTGGCTATTTTTCCCAGGATAACAGTGATTCAGATGAGGATATTGCAAAAGAAGTTGATACCATTCTACATGGGAAAAAGCAGCTTCTTTCCTTTGAAAATTCAAACGGTAGCCATAATACGGTGCGCTTCCTATTTTCAAAATGGACGCTTAAAGAAGGTTGGGATAACCCCAATGTATTTACCATAGCTAAACTACGCTCTAGTGGAAGCGAAAACAGCAAGCTTCAAGAGGTTGGTCGAGGTTTGCGTCTTCCTGTAGATGAACATGGAAACCGAATCTCCAATGAGGAATTCCAGCTCAACTATATTGTTGATTTTACAGAAGCAGATTTTGCAAGGCGATTGATTGAGCAGATAAATGGAGAGATTCCACAAGCTTCCTCTATAAATGAAGAACGTCTGGAAGAAGTAGCTAAAAAACTGGGTTTAAGCTCTGATGAACTCTTTGATGCGCTCTATGATAAACAATACATTGACAGAAAAATGAATATAAAGCCTGATACCAGAGATGCATTCTTTGCTGAATACCCAGACTTTGCGACAGGATTGACCTCTGGAAAAGTTAAAGATAGAAATGTTATTAAGCCAAAACCTGTGAAAATTCGTAAAGCTGTATACAACGAGATACGAGAACTCTGGGAAACAATCAATCAGCGTTACTTGCTATTTTATGATGCGGATTTGGATTCTGATATGGTTAATGTGGTGTTATCATTACTTGAAAAACCCGGTGTATTCACAGATGTGGTTATGACCAGCTCCCGGGACATTGTAAAAAGCGATGGTTCACAAATGATGATCGTTTCTGATACTGGTGCTCAATATCTTGTATCAAGACCAATTCATTACAATGAATTCTTAAAGAGGATTATGAGAGCTACAAATATCCCCCTTAAAATTTTGCATGAAGCAATGTGCGAATATGTAAAACACCATGGAGCTATTAACCCTCAACACATTAATGAAAGCTCCGTTAGTATGTTTATACAGCAATTTCAAGAATGGAAAAGTAATAATTTGCAAGGAAGATTCCACTATGCCAAGAGTAATACGCCTGTTGGGGCAACTGCTCTTTCATATGCTGACGGAACACCTCGTGATGAGATTACGCAGGGACGCATTGGTACAAAGATAACACCGGGGGAGCCAAGCGAAAAGTATTTATATGACGCCTTTGCGTTTGACTCCCCATTGGAACAGAAAAATATTATGTCAGACGTCGAGGAAGTCATTGTATACGGCAAAATTCCTCGGAGCAGTATTGCCATACCAACTATAACCGGTGGTATGTACAGCCCTGACTTCATGTATGTTGTAAGAAGAGCTTCTGGTGAAAAGGAACTGAACATCATTGTTGAAACCAAGGATGTAGAAGATAAAAACAGTTTGCGTGGAGCTGAGGAAGCAAATATAGAATGCGCAAAAGTTTTCTTTGAAATGCTGTCAAAAGACGGATACACCGTATACTTCCGCGATCAATTAAATAATAAGCAGATGGCACAGATTATTAAGGAAGTATTGTCAGCATAATTCGGGTTAAAAGGGGGAAATTAGATGAGCGAGTTAAGACTATATTTTTCAGATTTTTTTGAGATAGATAAGGATGTAATTGAATCATATGGTGCGATTAATATATCACTCATCAATGATTTGAGCTTTTCATTGATCCCTTTTCTTTTGTTCAATAGTGAAAAGGAAGAGTATCAGAAGATACATCAAAAAATTATTAAGTACTTGTTATTTTTACAAGAACAAGCAGAAAAGTTTCCAAAGCCCCCTTCAGGTATGATGGCATCTTGGTACCTATTCCCTGAAGTAAAGCAAACGTGGATTGGCTTCAGTCTAGATGGAAATTCAGGGCGTGGACTTGGTATGAGCTTTGCACTAAGCCTTCACGAAGGGCTACAAACTATTTTCAAGGATTTTGGCAAAGAAAAAGTCCACATCTTGAAAAACTTTGCCTTATTAGCCCATTAGTTGGAAGAGATAAAATTAGTGACTTTACAACGAATTTTGCCAAGAAATATTTGTTAGAATACACAGCGAATTTTGCGGTTGAATATTTAAACCCATCTCAATGTAAAAAGTTTAATGTATTAAAAGTTGATTTTAATTATGAAACAATGACTTGGATGCCAAGAGAATATTCCCTACCCTGTTTTGATGATGATTACATTTTACTGACTCCCAGGGATCTTTTAACTCGGGATATAATGTCCCTGCTTGTCAAGACACGATTTTGAAATTACTAAAATAATCCTCCTTTCCAAAATAATATGTCTATGCAGCGATGTATTTCTGACTAGAGTAAAGTAGATACGGGGTAATATAATTAAGTGTCCTTTTGATAAACTCAATACAACAAAGGGAGCCGGAAAAATAAGTTGACCTCCAAATACAAAAAATAGGAGGTCATAAAATGGAGAACTTACCATTGATATTGACTGGCTTAAAAAAAAACAAGCTCAAGTCTTGGAACTGAGGAAAAAAAGAAACTCATAGAACACTCCGGCTCCAAGCTTACTGTGAAA